>Ga0209454_1000113_pt1 | contig 56341 bp, 44 predicted proteins | sample WorMetHERISLAND1_2_FD_187400 | JGI IMG/M metagenome (GOLD analysis project Ga0209454, IMG submission 187400) | Marine gutless worms symbiont microbial communities from Max Planck institute for Marine Microbiology, Germany - Olavius geniculatus... | ecosystem: Host-associated > Annelida >... | reverse complement strand
ACCGTGCCAGTTTTTTGCATTTGGGTGTCATTTTGTAAGAGAAGAAAACTACCGATATTCTAAGGCATGAAAAATACGAAGACAATTATTTTGCCAACAGTGGCGTTACACTATTCGCTAGCGTTTACAGGTATTTCCCTTATTCCAAGAGGGATATAATTGGGTTGTAATTGTTTATTATAAGATTCAGCCAAACCCTTAGTGGTTTGGTTTATTCTTGCGGCAATAAGACAATAATATAAATACAAAGCCAAAATGCATAATGATAAAATATCCATTAATGAAGTTTCAAGGTTTTAACTTAGCATTCTTAAGCTGGTCTTTAAGGGCTGGTCCAAGTTTAATGTTATTAAAAGAAGCTGCCTTAAGAAGTTGTTCAATAGTTAATCCACTCACCTTTCTCATATCAGCGCCTTCAAGAATTGCTCCGTCAAAATTAGCACCAAGTAAGTTACTGTTTGAAAGATCACTGTTTGTCAGATTGGCTTCCGAAAAGTTAGAGTTTTCTAAATTGGCTTCACGAATATCGGCACTATTAAAATCTGCCTTATTAAGCATAGCTTCGGATAGATTTGATTTCCATAAACTTGCATTTCTCAAATTTGCCTCAACTAACAATGATCCACTTAAGTCAGCAGACCATAATATTGCATCTTGAAGTCAGCGCGGGTACGGTAAGCAAAGCGGCCAATTTCGGCAGTAAATTATCAGGGATTGGTAAAATTCAAAAACTGATATTGGATACCTGACCTCTGAGAAGGTCTTTGAAAGAACTAAATTGTCAAAATAGATAAATGGAACGGACGTTATATATTAAAATAACTAGTGAATATACTTCTGCTAGTTACTATAAAAAAATTCTCATTGTATCGGAATTAGGGGAGGGCTTCGATACCCTCCCAAAGAAGCCGAAATGAGAAGATTATGCAACCAGTTCTCATGATATCTGAATTTATTTAGCCGTTCAGCCGGGCTTTTACTGCCATTTAGCTTTTTTACTGTATGTGGATTGTAAGGGGCAAAATTTTGTATCAGCGTCCAGCCTCTAATACTCAGCTCGGCAGCAGTTATTGATCCATGGAAATATTGGGTGCTAAACAGGTGACGATCCATTCTCTGCATTAGCCTGTCGACCATATTGCTAGTGCGATGTGCGTTGGGGTGATCGTATGCAAGCTTGTAGGCAGCAATATTTTGACGTAGCTTTTTAATCGGATCTGCAATAATAGAAGGTATATTATTGTTCTGGCACCACTCGATAAGTCTTCTGATTCGCTGAGAGAATGTCGCTTTATTTTCAGCTTGGTAACTGTCCCAAAGCTTGGATACGGTTTGATCAAAGATGTCTTTGTACTTCTTTTTGGCTCTATCTCGAATTTTAATGAAGACATGTAAAAAACAACAGATGATGACTACCGACGGAAATAGAGTTTTCCAAGCATTTCTGGTTGCTTTCCAGCCGTCCATATTTACGGTAGTGGGAGTATAACCCGGATTTAAGCATTGAGCTTCATCTTTGAACACTTGATAGCAATCTTGTAAAGATTGTTCTCCGGCATCCTTTGCGATAGATGTACCGAGAATACATTCGTTGCCCACAGTGGTGGCAACATAAACTTTATCACCTAAAATTCGAGTATGTTTTTCATCGGCTCCAAGATGCTCAGGCAGATCGTCAGCATTTCTGATTGTTGTGCCGACAATACTGTTGCGGCCAAGTGATTGCTCGATTCGATACCAGTACATCGGGTCTTTACCGAAAGCATAACTCAAGGCCCAAAATGGAACGTTAAACTTTCTCAGAAAAAGCGGTTTTTCGATTTCTTCTACGATTCCAGTCAAGTATGGCATTAGATAAGATGGTCGAATCGTATAAGGTGTGTTACCGATTTTTATTCGCCGAATCATAATTGCCTGCTTTTTGGAAATGTAGATGTCTTTCATCTGATACCCATTGATGATTTCGGGCGGAAATAGCTCTGGAAACAACTTAATGCGATCATCAATGCTTTTTCGGAAATTAACCGGATCGTTAACATTAGCGCTATAATCTTGTTGAGAAAAAGGCAAACATATGTTTCTATTGGATCGGTGAGCGGATTGTGTATCTGCTTTCCCCATATAGTTAGAGACCTCCTTGGCGGGAATGGTCTCTAACTATATGAAATTATTAACAAAATGTCTAGCGAAATATTTCGTGTGATATCAACATGTTGTGGGATTTTGACATTCTTTCCACAATAGCTTGTGTTTGAAACTATCAAGCTCCCCAAAATCCGTTATAATCAGAAAAAATTAATAGGAGAATGATCTGCAACATGGAAAAAAAATAACCTCTTGATATCATAGTGGCAGCAAAGATGCAAAAACCAACATACAAACAGGAGGTTATTATGATGAATGACGTTGACAGATTTATCCAATTCAGCCAATTTCGAAAACAAATTCGAGGTTCTCTGACCCATCTGATTGTGGGAATAGATATCGCCAAAGACAAGCATCATGCCTTTTTCGGTACTGCCAATGGCAAGGCCTTATGGCGTCGACTTATTTTTAGCAATGATTTAATCGGTTATACTCGGCTGATTGAACAAGCCCAGGTGCTTTCATCTCAGCACCATTTGGATAAGGTTGTTTTCGGTCTTGAACCGACTAGCAACTATCACAAGCCATTGGCTTATTGGCTGATAAAGCAAGAGTATTTGGTTGTGATGGTAGCAGGCAAGGCCGTCAAGGATAACCGCGAGTTGCTTGACGGCCGATGGGACAAAAACGACACCAAAGACAGCGCCAATTTGGCGGATTTAATCAGCCAGGGCAAATGCCAATTTTATGAGCAGCCGGATGAAGATATTGTTGTTGTCCGCAATCTATTGGTTATCCGCAAACAACTCAAAAAAGAAGAACACATATTACGGATGCGCATCAGAAATGGCCTGATCGCAAAATACTTTCCGGAAATGGATCGTTATTGGGGCAATTGTTTAGAAGAAAACCTTGCGATCGTGCGCTGGTATCTTGATCCACAAAAAATCTCAAACACTGAATTTGAAGAGTTTGTGCTTCATGTGACCTCCACCAACCGGGGTGTGCGTCAGATGCAACGATTAAGGGCCATTTATCAAGCCGCCGGTGAATCGGTGGGTTTGCCGATGGATGAATCTGCCGGCTATGAAGCACAGCTGTTGGTCGAACGTCTCCAACAGGTAAAAGAACAACTATCACAAACAATGCAGCGCATAGAAAACGCGTGCCAAAATTTATCGGGCTATAAATTGTTGCTGACCATTCCCGGGTTTGGTCCATACATTTCGGCGCTGGTTCTTGGTGCGCTGGCAAATCCGTTTCGCTTTACTAGTCGCAAGCAGGTTATCCGTTTAGCCGGGCTGGATTTAAACGCCAGCCGTAGCGGCAAAAAAAGCCAGGACAGTGTGCCGAAAATTTCCAAAAGGGGCAATGCTGACTTGCGCTATGCACTGTACCAGGCAGCTCTAATCGCCTCCTACCACAACGACGGCTTTCGCCGGCTTTATCACGGTATGCTCGAAGGTCGCCACGGTGAACGTGGCATTAAAACCAAAGTCCGGGTAAAGTTGGCTGCCAAAATGCTGGTTGTGGCCTGGACCATACTGAAAAACAATGAGCCTTTTAATGCCAGGCGCTTGTTGGGTGAGTCCGTTCAACAACGTTGAGACCCGGATTTCGGGCGGGACAATCATGGACCATCCAACATCGTTTGGGCATAAGGTGTCCGGTGAAGCGGAGATAGGCTCTGCTGGGGAGCAACCTATCGAGGAATAGCCGGATGTGGGTAGCATTGAATAATGCGCCAGGGAAGATGTGGCTAACCCCGCATCTTCCCTTCCTACCCATTTATTCAAGCTTTCCCTCTTATGCCTTAAAAACCCAATAAAATAGATAGAGCGAAGCGATTACCGCTTTTACATATTCGGCGAGAGAGCTCGTTGACGGACGTTGGGGCATAAGACCTCGTGCGGGACAATACCGGGCCTCTCTTCCGAACTTAAGAATCTGGATAAGGAATGATGGGGCTGCTCCGCGTGTTCGGATCATGCCGGATAAACGTAACGATCAGATCGCAAGTTCGCCGACGGAAGAGAAACGCCGATTCCCGAACACTTGCAGCATAATTGCGCCTTTTTGATGAGAAATTCATTAACTATTTGATATTATTATTTTTATTTTTTTGTTGACATAAGGATTATAGAATGTCCCCATTATTCCCATTATTCCTAGTCAGACCGTCTACCAACTTTGCAAAAACCGTTAAATAAATCGACAGATGCCTGTCTTTCCATCGCATTTTTCGAACTGGATGAAGTGTGGATTGTTGCTGTAAGACTTTAGTTTCATTAATATCCTGTCATATTTTTATTAGCATCAATTTGATGCTGCAAAGTGGCACTATTATTGCTTATCAAACTCAATTAGAAGACCTTGGTGCAATTTGAACTTTGAGGCCTGTGAATCTGTTGAATCTTCACACGACAATTTTTTTTCAACGAAATACTTGACAATTTACTATTAATTACTACCAAAATATTTGAAAGGGGTCATGCCACTGTGTAGCGCTATGACGAGTGCTCGTTTATTTGCTCTGGTTTCCTTCGAATTCGCTTTTGCCCGCGTCCAGCAGACTGACCATCTCTCTCCAAATAAACAGGTCAATTAGGTCATAACGCCTTCCAACAGGATGAAAGTTTAAAAATCCTTTCACGGATGATCAAAACGAACGTCGATAACGCAGAGATGGACATAACGTCGTTGCCAAAATTTCCATGAGTGAAAGTCAGCTACTTCATTTTGGCTTTGTTGATAAGTTGCGGCATGGCCCTTTAAGATACGTAAGTCCGCTCAGGGAACAGACAGGTATAACGAGACAAGAAATGCCTCGATTCCCTGATTTGCTTCGAAATCTATCGAATAGATATGGTATGGCGTCACGTTTATTCCCCTCGTGAATTTCGGCGATCTTTACAGAATACGATAACCATTGAATTTTACTGATTGGCACTATGCCTTAAAGGAGAATTGAATCCATGATTGAGGAAAAAGCAAGACAGACAGGCGGATTTCATGTTGGAAATGTTGGTGGAGACGTCAGATTGGATGCAAGAGGTGATATTGTCATCGGTAATAAGACTACAACAACGATCCATTCGACCACGTATGGCTTTAAACAGGAAAAAGATAAAGCAGCGTTCGTCAAGCAAATTGAGTTATTGCGTACCATGATGCGGCGAATGAAGTTTGAGATTGAAGGACTTGAGTGTATGGATGAGGACAAAAAAGATGAAATGACGATTGAGGTTCTGCAGCAAGTACAAGAACTGAAAAAAGTTCAGGAAGAAGCCGAAGAAACGCCCGTCGGCGAGGAAGCACCAAAAGATATGGTAAAGCTCGTTAGCGACTATCTGGACAAGACCACCACTCTGGTGGAAAAACTACAGAAGTTGGGGAAAGCTACCGCTGTAGTTGCAGAAAAACTCGCCCCGTATGTGGTCAAGTCCTTATCGTTATTAGCTAATGCAAGACATCTTTTTGGGTTGCCATAAAAACGATAAGATCTGAATAATTTTAATTGAATATTTTTTGACACTGATTCAGGGTTTATTAATTATAAGGGGAAGATAAGGATGTCCGAAAGCGAAATATCAGAAAGACTTCATCCAGTTGGCTTCCACGTCCGGCAAGTCCATGATGTTTTGTTTCAGGCTGGTGGCGACATTGTGGCCGGTAACAAGACCATCATCCACAACCACTATGGTACCGAACCGAAGGACTTTGCCAAAGCGCCGTACAAGTTCCTTTCATATTTTGACATCGGTGACAGGGACATTTTCTTCGGTCGGGATACAGTTCTTGAGGAACTGGTAAGTAAAATACCTCGGCACAAGGTCCTGATCATCAACGGCAAATCAGGATCGGGTAAAACATCATTGATTAAGGCTGGGCTAATTCCCAGTCTTGCTGAGAACGGTTACTTGTACGTTTACTTTCGGGATTACACAGACCCAATGCATGAACTGCGCGACTATTTCCGCAACCATCCTTATTTCCCGCTACCGGATGCTGACACGCTTTCGTTGCTTTCAATCCTCAGAGCTATCCACACCCATCAGAGAAGCCCTGTAGTTGTCGTCTTCGATCAGTTCGAACGGTTCCTGGTCAACGTCGACGCCGGTATGAGAACTGAGGTTTACGAACAACTGCACGAGTGCCTGGATAGTGAAATGACGACTGACAAACTGAATCTGGTGTTTTCGCTTCGAGATGATTTTTACGGTAAATTACTTCTTGAAGCCGAAGCGGTTATTCCCAGCTTTGGTACCGAAAACCACCATCACAATCTTCTGACGCTGAGCCGTGACGAAGCCCGTCAGGCGATTATCCGGCCGCTCGGAAACGTTTCTAACATAGGTTTCGACGGTCAGTTTGTTGAAGATTTTCTGTTACCGCATTTGATGGTGCAAACAACAAGCGATTCGAAAATTGAACCACCCCATTTGCAAATAGTTTGCAATCAGCTCTATGAAACTGCCCGCGTGCGCAACCGCCAAAAGCTCGAACAAGGTGTAATGGTTCCCATCGACTTTACCCTTTATCAGGATCTCGGGGAGACCGAAGGCATGCTGCGCGATTACCTTGACGACGTCGTCCGCCACATCACCGATGATGATCCCAGCAAAACAGCTGTTGTACGTTCCACATTAAAGCTGATGATAGAAACTATAGGCACCCGGAAATTTATATCCCTGAATGAATTGGTAACCGGCCTTTCAGATGTTCCCGAGCAGGAAGTCATAGGAATTCTCAGCCAATTACAGGAAAGCCGAGTTCTGGAAACTCGTTGGTCGGACAGCAAAACAGTGTATTCCTTGTCGCATGAATTCATGGTTGCAAAGGTGCAAAGCTGGTATGACAAACGGGAAATGGAGAGGAAAAAGGCCCGCGAAACCTTGGATAACGGGATCAGGCAATGGATCAGCACAGAGGCCGTTCTGGATGGCTCAGAGATCGAGTTGATCGAATTATGGCTACCGGCTGAGTCTCTTGATGACGAGGGCAAGCATTTGATCAGAGCAAGCAAACGCAAGCATCGGAGAGCCAGACTAACGCTCCAGGTGGCGTTCACGGCGGTGGGAATCGCCTTCGTTCTTGGTGTTGTAGCGATGATATTAGGTATTTCGGCAAAACAGGAGCGCACTTTAAAGAAAATCACGGCCCTTAAGGCGCAGGAGCAAGAGTCTCTCAAGTTGGTGGCCGAAGCCTATCAGCAACTGTATCGCAATCCATTGAGTTCTGTGATTAAGACACGGAAAGCCGTAGTAAGTCTCCAACAAAGTGACAACGGGGAGTTATCCAAAAGCACGAAAGACGTAATCGCTGCCGCCGATCACGGAATGCGGGCCGCATACCGGGTTGCAGTTCTGCACCAGGAAAACCGCCGGGAAGCTTCCAGGTTGACAGGCAGTGGAGTCGCTTATCTTGCCGGCCGTTGGAAGCAAGGACAGGTTATGACAAGATTCAGTGATGACGGCCGGTATATGCTGTTGGTGACCGAGCGTGGAAAGGATTCTGCCCGACCACCGGGTTATGTGTACCTTTTTGACAATGAGACCTTGCGTATCGTCAAACTCGAATCTCAGTTTCGTGATGCGAAAAGACGGCGAGTAGAGCATGTCAGTTTCAGTAGATCAGGCGAGCATATCTTTGTATCTAGGCAGTTCTACGTCAGCATTTATTCCTTAGATGGAAGTTACATCGGTGCTTATCCTTTCTCAAAACATACAAAACGACCCGTCCATATTGTGGAGGGGCATTTTGCAAACCAGTTTCTAATCGCCGGTGCTGTGGGAGGGCTTTGGTTGGTAGATCCAAAAACACACGACAAAACAGTCACATTGCGGCCAGCACTTGGCAAAGATCCTCTAATGTTTGTCGCGATAAGTGGAGGGCGGAATTCTGCACTTTTAGTTTTTGAGTCCGGCTGTGCAACATGGCTATATTTGAACAAAGACGAAGAGCCTGTTGAAAAGACAATTGCCAAGAATGGAGTTCTATTCGCGGCATTTCATCCAAAACGAGACAACATTGCAATTACGACAGGTGGGGAAGGCGTCCGAATGTGGGAACTAAATGGAGGTAAGGTCCAACTTAAAAAAACGATTCCACACAAAACCGGATACATCGACTGGGCTAAGTTTACACCTGACGGCAAACAACTGGTTGCGTTGACAGCCGAACACATACTTTCGATCATAGACCTGGATACGGGGACGATTCATACAACAATAGATGATGCCAGATCGATCGACTGGGCCTCACGAAAAGCCCTGCCTAATAAATCTGAAGTTATTGAATTCCCTAAGCCTGTACACAACTCTAGTCCCGTGAAATTTCCCCACGAGAAACTAAATGTCAGTAAAATCAGTGTCGTATCCGGGCAAACGTGGTTGCTGACGGATAATCATACCGGGTCTCTCTTTCGCGAGGGACCCTTGTATCGTGTAGACGGAGAAAAAGCGTTTCCTTTTCCTTCGAAAGAGGTCAACATTGGAAGTGTTGCTTCTCTTGGTGGTTATTCCTGGTTATTGCCCCATTTTTCGGCGATTACGAAAAATGAGATTTCTGTTGGTGGTCACTTTGTTTACCGAGTAGAAGGAAATTCAGCAGTACAACTGCCATCACCAAAAATCGAGGTAAACAAGATTATTTCCACTAATGGTACAGTATGGTTGGCTACGAATCGAGGAGCCTATCAAGTCGACCGCAACAAGATGGTGCGTAAAACCGCTGAAAATCAAAATGTGACGCAGATTTACGAAATCAATGGAAGGATTTGGCTTACTATCGATGGGGGAGCTTATGTGATTGAAGGTAACCGAGTAATCCGTATCTCCTTATCAACTCCAGCACCTGTGCGAAAGATTATGGAGGCAGGAGGGAAAATCTGGATACTTACAGGCAAGGAAAACTTTATTTTTTTTGGGACCAGAAGTTTAGGTGCCGCACATATGGTGGATTTAGATGGATATCTCGCGAAACCGGTACCAAGATACGATTCAAAGGTAGTAAAAATTGCCGAAGTAGGTGAAAAAGTCTGGTTGCTTGCTTTAGATGGTATATATCGTTGGGACGTGTCTTCCTTTATAAAAATCAAAGGAATTAAAGTCCCTGTCCATAATATCCATCAAATTGGTAAGAACACATGGGTGGAGACAGGATTTGGTCTTTCATCAGCACCGATTTTTCGACTGAATGGCGATAACGCTTACCAGTTCCCGGATTCCAAGACGGAAGTTATAGAAATTAATGAGATTAATGGCACGGCATTCTTGCAAACAGGGAGCTATTCTATTTTTACAACAGACTCATTTTGGGGCCCTATATATCTGGTTGAACGTGATACGGTTAATCTTCTGCCGTCAAAACTTGCATGTATCACCGAGATAGGAAAATATGACGATGACGTCCGGTTGAAGCTTTTCTTCCCTGAGAAGTCGGACAGTACTTATCGATGCCGGTTTGGAAATATAAACTTAACTAGATCAATTATAAATGAACTGAAAGAGACGGATTTAACTGTCGACTTCGTCACGAACGAAAGATCATCCTTTCGAGAAAATATCAAGAATCCGGAGAACGTTCCTGATAAAAAAGTAGATGTGCATGGAATTCGTAAAATTGATGAAGCAGTTTGGCTTTTAACGAATCTAGGTGTGTGGCGAATTATCGGCGATGAGCATACGTGGATCGACACGGACGGGAAAAGCGTCAGGGACATCGTTAAAGTGGATGACACTGTCTGGCTTTTGTCTGCTCTCGATCGAGCTTATAGGGTGAATCAGGATTCAACGACACCCTTTCTGGAAAATGAGATAGGGATCTGTGGCGTTCACAAAATTAATGATCGTGTTTACTTTCTCACAAAGCAGAACGGCAAACCTGGTCCTCTGCTGCCCCTTACTGGTGGATAACTACCATAATCCGACCTTTTTTAATTGGGATGATGTAGTCCGTTTTTATCGATTTTAGCCACCGCAGGACAAGAATTACACAAGACAATGGCCTGCTTTTCCAATACCATGAATCCAGACCACCAATGTACGACCTTTAGAGTTTAATACATTGCGGAGATTTCTGATAAAGTCCTTATCTTCTTTTGCACCAATAATGCTGTTATATTTTCGCTCTATTCGTTTAACGCTATCGTTTATTAGGGCTGAACATCCGAGCTGTTTTTGCATCTCCTCAGCGATTAGGCCCGTGCGTTTGTCATTTTTGTAACTCTTGGTGCCATCTTTCTCCGTTATCACCGCAGCGTGGGGAGCGATAATTAGGATGTCGGTTAAGCCTTTGCGAAATCGGACTCCGCCCTTCTTTTTTGACATTTAGACCTCCATATGCATAGTCCAATTTATATTTATATGATTCAGACCTGTTAATCGGCATAACTGACTAATATTTTGAATTTTTATTTTAGGTTAAAGGGAGGAGGAGGGCAGGTTGAAAATTACTTGACTTAAGAGTCGGAAATTATGATATCTAAAATATTGCCGAACTTCGGATCCTCTGTAAATCTTTACTTGGATTAAATTTGGAAATTTGGGAAGATACAAAGATACCGCCTTTCAGAAAAAATGGCTTAAATAATATGGAATCATTTTACTAAAAATCTGAAATATCATTTTAAAGTCTTGTACCACTATAAGTTTTTAAATTAATAGTGGAGAATAGAGTTGAATCGCTGGACTAAGCTATTGAAAACTGGTAATAAATTAGATTGCATGACTTTGCATTTTTACGGTAAAATTCCACCTATCCCCAAACTGGAAGATAAGAACTACCAATGAGTTAAAGGCTTTATTGAGATGGCAAAGATCATTAAGTGGGCCATATTTAGTGTAGTAATTGCACTACTTCCGCTTCTTTTCAACTATTTGAGTTTACTTACAAAAGGTAAAACTCCTTCATTTGAACTGATCTGCCAAAAAGGTGAACTCTTACTGATATGTGTTGCAATATCCGCAGCCGCAATTGGTGAGTTGATAGGATCAGGTAAAGTCTGGAATATCCCTAAACTAATCAGTGGTGGTGGATGTATAGCCGTTTTGATTTTCTCATGTCTTTGGTACGCAGACATATCTACGACGATTCAGATCAATATTCAATATAATGCAACTATTGTGTTAGTAGGCTCGCTCATTATATTCGGTATTAATTTGATATTTAGCAGCTTTTGTATTTACTTATCTGATTCTGCAAAACCAGATAAGGATGATTCTGAATCTGCTAAAACAGATAAGGATGATAAGTGAAACTGAATAGAGAAATCATAAGCTCATTAACAGGACTGTTCATTGGTATCTTGGGAGCGTTTGGGGGATATTTTATTTCTACAGTTGTAATTGAAGAAAGAGCAGTATTAACTGTTCAATTTGATAGCATTAAAGAGATTATTAACATTTCCGAAGCACCAATGCTAAAACTTTTATATCGTGGACAGTCTTTGGAAAATTTGTACTCAGTAGATTTATTTGTTATTAATTCAGGCAAAAAACCTATCAGAGAAATTGATATCGTTAAGCCAGTAATTGTCAGTTTAGAGGGAATTGAAAGGGTTGTTAGCCTAAAAGAGGTTGAAATTTCTCAATCAAGTTTAGTCGAGGATTCAATGATCCAAAACAATGCGATATTGTTGAACATCAAATTGCTAAATCCCAAAGATTCCGTTTCTTTGAGGATCTTAGCAGAGAAAACGCCAAACAAAGATATTTCAGCCGGTGTTTCAGGAGCTATAGCTGGTTTGGAAGAAATAGAACTAAAATACGAAATCGATACGCAAGAAAAAAGAACATCTGAGGATTATAAAGCCGAAATTATTAGAATCATTCTAATATCAATAATGACAGCAATGGTCGCAATAATAATACCAGTGATCTTTCTTCTTATCAAAAAAAGGAGAATGTGAATTTAGTCTGATATAAGCCTCCATCTTTGGTGGAGGACCCGGATAGGTGCTACCGATCCGGTGAGAAATAATATAGGTAATTCCTCAGGAAAGTTCCGAGAGGCAGACAGGAGGAATTACCTATGCACGATTGGTCGAGTTTATCGCATTTCCGATGGGATTGCAAATACCACGTGGTATTTGTGCCCAAGTTTCGGCAGAAAAAGCTGTACGGCAAATTTCGAGTTCGAGTTGGAGAGATATTGCGTGATTTATGTCGGCAGCGTGGGGTAGAATTGATCGAGGGGCATTTGATGCCGGACCACATCCACATGTGTCTGAGCGTGCCGCCCAAATATAGCATCGCATTTGAAATCGGATTTTTGAAAGGCAAAAGTGCGGTGCTGATCCATCGAAAGATATTGCGCCAGAAGCGAGTAACGGGTCTGCACTTTTGGGCCAGAGGGTACTGTGTTAGCACGGTTGGTTTGGACGAAGAAACCATAGGTAATTACATTCGAGAGCAAGAAAAGAGTGAACAGCAACAAATGGAATTAGAATTTAATGACGAGTAAATAGCCCCAACGGGGCTTTCCTGACGTCATAGCCCCCCTCGGGGGGGCTTCCTGAGGCCTCCCGCTCCGCGGGAGGAGCAATCACTAATCCACCGAAACATGATCGCCCAATGATGTTTCATATTGATTCGCGTACAATTGCAAAAGTACCTGGTGATAAATCGTTCAGGCGTAACGGCGAGCCAAAGTATGATCGAGGTCATATGACTCCAAACAACGCGATTCAACAGGAATGGGGCCGACTCGCTCAAATGGAAACCTTTCTTATGTCAAACATCAGTCCGCAACTAAGCACTTTAAACTCAGGTCTTTGGCGATCTCTTGAATAAGACATCACTGAGCGGCAGGTTGCTAAACTAAACGATCGTTGGGTTATTTCAGGTCCGATTTTTGGAGAAAATCCTGGGACTATAAAAAATTACGAATATACAGATCCCTGATAGTTTCTACATGATAATTGTGAATAAATATTATAGTCGAACCCAAGGAAAAATGGTATACGGCTCGATTGCTTTTATTTTTCCCAACATGAAGGACGAATTGACGGGAAAGGACTTTGAGGATTTCGTTGAAAGTGTCGATAAAGTCGAATCTGCGACCAAATTGGATTTTTTCACGGAATTTGATACAGTTGAAGCGTTCGACGAATCGGAAGAAGGCAATTTTATCTTTTGGTTTGGTGGCGAATAATGTCAAATCAACAGTAATACTAAGTGATGTTTCACTGTACTTTACTACAAATGGTTAAGCAATGTCTCCATAATGAAATCTAATCTTTAAAGGGGATCGTATGACAGAACGACACGAAGGGGATGGTAAACTAGAACCACACGAAGGGAATGGTAAACTAGAACCACACGAAGGGAATGGTAAACTAGAACCACACGAAGGGGATGGTAAACTAAAGCCACACGAAGGGAATGGTAAATCAGAACCACACGAAGGGAATGGTAAACCAGAACCACACGAAGGGAATGGTAAACCAGAACCACACGAAATAGAACGATACAAAAGTGTTTTTGAATATTTCAGACATTTGGTTACACTATCAACTGGATCATTAGTTATCCTTGCAACATTCCTCGATAAAATAGTTAAAACTCGAGAATGGAAAATTTTAGTAATTTTATCTCTAATAGGTTTCTTGGTTACGATAATTGGTTCCATTGTTTCCTATAGTCTTCTCATTTTCGATTTTCCAGGTGGTAAGAGAAAAGCAAATGAATGGGAAGATAAATTGGGTGGAATGGGATTATTATTTGCATGGTTTGGCTTTATTTTCGGAATAATTTCTTTATCGGTGTTCACTATCAAAAATATAATCTGATACCAACATTAGTGGAGGAAAATATGGGATTTGATATCTTAGATTTGGCAAAGAGAATTTTTGAAGCTTTAAAAGGACAGCTAGATGAAAATTTTATTGTAGTGGAAGATTACGTCGAATTTGAATCAAAGAAAATTGCGGATACATTAGCTATGATTGAAAAACGTTTTCGCAAAGAGATAATTTCCGAAGAAGAAGCAAAATTCCTTTTACAATTGCAAATCAATTATACTAGAAATATATTACTCACAGCTGAAGGAATTGGCTTTATGACCGCTGATCATGCTATTAGTGCTGCAATGGCTTCCGTAAAAGATACTGTTAATGAACAGATTGGTTTCATACTAATTTTATAACCTAACCAGCCATTTACATTAGGGAGAGAATTTCGTTACGCTTTGCTTCATTCTCAGTTAATGCGTGCCTTTGGGGACGGGCATGAAAAAATGCATTTTGATATAATACTCGGCGGAAATGCATATTTTCATGACCGTCCCGCTAGTTCTCACGGAGCAACAAGGACGGTGTCCTGTTGGGCCTTCCGTTGTGGTTCTTCGGGCTGATACCCCTCCTGCTGCTTGCGCTATACCCTGTATGGTGCTGGGTGCACCTCCACTGGTTCTTCATACCAGGGGCAATGAACGTCTTTGGAATTGACACGGAGGCCGCCTACCAGATCTGGATAGGCTTTGGCAAGCAATCAGAGCAATTCTCATGGTTCTTCTTCCTAATGACGCTGCTTGGCCTCTACAAGGGCGGAAAGTGGGGCGGCAAGTTCAAGAAATGGTGATCTCATGGACATTGGAATTCCCGACATTGATGTATGGGCCGTTCTCCAGGGAATTTACGCCTTTGCCAAAGCCAACGGGATGAGCGCTTTCAACTGGATTCTCGACTGGGTCGGGGGAAATCCTATCGTGGCTGGTCTGGTCATCGGGTTCCCAATTTACATAATTGCCGACCTAATTTATCATCGGTTCATTGACAGGCCGACAGCTGCCTTCGGCGATCGATTGATGAACAGCGTGAAAAACCTGGTCATATTCATTGGCATTCTGATAGTCGTATTCGTCGCATGGCGAGGAATGTGATAAGTTGACAATTGAAATTTGTTGATTAATTTAAGTGAGTTCCGTATTTGAAAGCTTACAAAACGGAAGCGAGGGACGCGGTTCTGTCTCAAATTGCTTTAGCTACTTATTACTTTCCTGTAACATTTTGATGATCTTCACGGTTTTAAATCGACAGAATTAAATACCGTGTCGATCTGACTCGAATCAACGACCCTTTTCTTACGATTGGTCTTTTGGATTTTCTCATTCTGAGCCGAAATTAACCTACTGCGGTCTACTATCATAAACCATTAATTTCTAAGCCTATTGGGAGGTGCACGGTGAGAAAGCTTTTTGTTTTTGTCGGTATCTGGCTGGCTCTTCTATCTTGGATTCCGGCTTTCGGCGATACCCTTAAAAAAAGCCCAAATCACGTCTACATCGCAACCTTCAATGTTTATATACTCGGTGGAGTGGACACCAAGTATAATAATATCACAGAATGGGGCGCAGATGTTGATGACACCATCCCCGAGCGAATCACTAACTTAGCTAATGTTATAGCTGTAGGAGGATTTCATATCGCGGCGATCCAGGAGCTTCAGGCAGATCCTAAGGGGTATTTCGCTACCAAGGATCTGCAGCATGCTCTTCGCAAAAATCACAACCAAAAATATCGATTCTTTATCTCAGACTATATCGGCAGAGGTTTGATCCCCGAGGTGATGGCCTTTCTATACAGACCTCACAAGGCCATTTATAAAAGAATAGAAGGATCACGCTCCAATAACATCGCGATTCCAGGGCGCGATCTTGTTAAAACCCAATGGATTTCAGGCGACTTCGATTTCACCCTCATATCAGCCCATCTGGCATGGGGAAACAGGAAACACCGGGACTCGGGCTACAAAAAAACAAAAGATGTATTCGACAACCCTTCGCATTACTCGAATGACCCAGACATTCTCGTCTTGGGCGATTTTAACCGTTTTGGGAAGAGCTTTGATTCTGTCAAGAACCTGCCTTGTGATGCATCGAAATTTTTAGCGCCCAACATCACATTTTTTGATCCGGATTTCAATGCGATAAAAAAAGTCACCAGGGCCTCAATCAGAGAAAAGGGTGTGCCCAATGACAACCCTCAGCTTATTTCAACCACTGTAGCTCCCACTAAATTCGTTTATGACATGATCGTATTTTCAGCGGATACTGCTGAAGAATTTCCCCCAGGCAGTAATGAGGCCGAATACATGAAGGATTTTGGTATTGTCCATTTTGATGAAGCCATTGGGTTTGGGTATCAATTGGGTGCGGATAACCTATCCCATCATGATCTGAAAGAGGCTTATTCTGATCATCGGCCTTTGTGGATGCGCTTCAAGACGAAAGGCAACTTTGATGACGGTACTTGGGATACGCCATAGGAGAATAAAGAGTCTGCTCTGAACTTTATATAAAGATTATCGTAATTATTTATTACCTAGCTCTTCTTGACTTTAATCTGGATGCATAAACAAATATGAATGAATTTAAGGCAGCATCTGTGAGTTGTTCAAAAAAAAAGCACTGTGTTGCATGCGATGAGATTATTTCAATTAAAGCTTCAAAATGTATACATTGCGATTCTTTTCAGGATGTCAGACGTTTCTTCCCCGTTTCAAGTACCTTTCTTTCCTTACTCATTGCTCTAATTTCTGTATTTGGACTTACTTTTGACAAAATTCATCGGATTTTTGAAAAACCAGAAGTCCAAGTCTATGAATTGAGCACTTTAGATCGACGGTTCGAAATCATAAACATGTCAAAATTTCCTATTTCGATAATGAAAAAATTCAAACTCTCATGTGAAGGGAAGCTGTTCCATGGACAATTAAAATTCTTAGATCATAAATTTTTGGTTCATCCTATGAGTCAATCCAAGGTACAGGTGCCTTTAAGAATAAAGGACGACAAAAAAAAGGACTTTAGCTTATATGGAGGCATTCAACTTGCTGAACATGGAAACTGCAAATTTCAAATTGGCATCACGGGAAATGGCTATCAAAAACTAATTTCTAAGATAGTATTAACCCGTATAAAATAGTACGAGATTTTTGGAGATTTCTCATGCTTTGCTTCAAATATTGGCGATATCTATTAATCTACTTCGCCTTTTGGTTTAGTTTTTGTCAAATATCAATAGATGCGATAGCCAAAGACTTCTTAATTAAAGGGATAGTGATAGATGTAGACTATCAGCCTCGTAAAAATTTTTTTTTGCTTGTTAGAAATGCAAAAGGACAAGAACAATTTATACTTACCGATGATAAATCGGGGCAGTTTACATTTAGTGAATATATAGGTTGGGCCGAAGGTGGTATATCATTGTACTATAAAGATGGTTGGGCTGAAGGAAGGATAGAGATTGATGAGAAATCATTGCGTGATAACACTCCTATTATTGTGAAGCTAACTAGTAGTTTAGATTCCAACGATGTAAGACGAAGGATCCGTGTGTCGTACATCGATCTTATTGGACTCGATGCGTCAATATTTGGATCAGGATATATACCACTTAGCATTCAGAATCATTTCAATATTAATCCTGAATTAATAAACATTCTGAGTACGAGTCCACTGAGGTCATTTCAGGATTTACTAAATAGATATGGCACTCCAGATTTGGATGCGTACAATATGCCAAGCGGGTCAGTAGCAAACTTAAACAAAACCGAATCTGACGCTAAAAACCAACTTGATTATCTTGTAAAATCAGTTGGCAATAAGAAAATTGATGTGGTGTGGGAAGGGGATCTTGGATATCATGTTGACAAGAGATTGAATTATAGAAGAATTTTAGGAAGTGAAGATTATAGAAATCTCAGTATATTCATTCCAGATCTAAAGGCTGCAAAAGACATAGAAGGGGGAATGTTTCCTCAAGGATATTCAATAATCAAAGGCTTAAACTGTAACGACGAGGTTTACATAGAAGGAAAAGGTGGAAACATATTCATTGGTTTTTCAGGACTACAACGTTACTTAAAGAGAGACGACATAACTAACTATAAAAGTAAAATGAGTAAAGTTCCTATAAATAGTGATGATGACGGGCTGACGAAATTAAAATCAAAGTATTGGGATGGAAGTTTGCCGTACCTACTAGAATATATTTCCCGAGATGGACTTCCAAAAGATTTTATGGTTGTTGACGTGAAATACCCAATAATGCATACTAGGCGGGGCTTAGCATTTGATTCGGAGTTTCCCGAAGTTGGGTTAAGAGTTTTATTTCTTGAAAACATTTCATCTAATCCCATTCGATTGGAGGAATTTTTCTACAAAAAAGATGTTCAAAAGAAATTGAGGAAGGAATCGGAGTTCGAAACTAATATAGTCAAGGCAAATACCAAATTCGATAGGCTTTTCCCTATAGAACTTCTAAAGCCCAAAGGTATAATTGCAATACCTATTCAGTTTTTCTTCACCCACCTTCCGGATTTTTTCTTGCAGCGCTTCATAGAAGCAATAATAAGTGATCAGAATATGTACAAAAAAGGGGAATTCAAAACAAATGAACTTCAAAAAAAGAAGGTAAAATTTGTCCAAAGTTACGCGAATTGTCTTAAGGAATTATTTCAAGAATTCGGCGAAGAGCGTATTTTAAGTGACTATATTTCCTTTGAAAGCGATTTTTCCAAAATGCTTAATTTTTCAGATCCGGTAATACCTGGTCGAAAATTTTTATACGGACCCGCACTAGTGATAGAATCCATAATTGTTGATAATAAAAAATACGAAGTGCGTGATCCCTACTTTGCTAGAAGTGTTCAAAGATCTAGTATTGATGCAGGAAGCTGTCCGACAGTATTTTCCTATGATACGAAAAGTGGTATTTGGATTACAGAGGGAAGGATTCTTAAAGCCGCTTCGTCAAAAAAGCGCATTAAATCAGACACAATTCGCTTAAGTCACCCATCTAACATCATTAGAGTCGATGAGAAGGAAGGAGAAATTACTTATTTATACGAGGTTGAGCTCATTGTAAACTTTAAGAGTCATTCGGAAATTTTGAAACCCCTGTCTTGGCCGAAAAATACAGAAAATTCGGTGATTATTCTTAGACCTTACGAAAGAATTGATCTTAATTTTCCAATTTCCAGAGATAAGATCTTAAGTGCTTCAACGGTGTATCTAAAAACTCTTGGATACTACAATATGATTAATTTGGCTAACCTCGATCCTAAATAGGTGTTTAGTGTAAGAACAATTGATTAATTTATTCGTATTGACACAAAAGAAATTTATGCGTTTTACTCTTAGTATTATAAGAGCCACTAATCTAGAATCAAGAAAATTCGTATTATCAATACACAATAGTCGGAAGGCTGAGATGAATGCTTTTGCTGGCTATGTTGATAATCAGAATAATTTAGTGAACGTCTGCTATGGGGTCGGACCAAGCTGAATGCCTGTTAATTAAGGATTTACGCTAAAAATAGTCCACTATTTTGGGCTTGGAGTAGTGTTTTTAACACCGAAAATGACGGTTTAAGAAAAAAAGGCATCTCCCGATATAAATAGCGCAGGCTTTGCCCCTTACATTTACCCTTTTGACGGTAAAAAGGGCGTTCTAAGGTCGAGAAGCGGCCTTGTTTTTAAGCTCATGCCTTAATTACAGGCGTTTTGTCCTGGTCCGACCCCAGAAACTCAAGTATCCCTATTTAGAATCCCTATTAGAAATGGTGGATACGTGGGACAATGGACCCGCGTTGTTGGGCGGTGACACAAATTGTGGCAAACGTGGCATCGATGAGGAAAAGCCATCACCTCAGAAATTTCAGCGTGAACACGATTGGATAGTCGGTATGGAGCAACGCGGCTGGGTAGATGCTTTTCGCCACATGCATGGTGATCATCGAGAGTATACATGGTATTCGCATCGCAATAACGGCTTTCGTCTAGACTATGCGTTTTGTAGCCCAGACCTGGCTCCAGCAGTAGCAGATGGACAACACGCATGGGGGTACGATAAGAGCAAGCCGAATCGGCGCTATGCCCTAAGCGATCACGCGGCGCTCATCGTCGATTTAGAATGCCGCAAAATTAAAAAACCGATCTAAACCCTATTTGAAGAGAAAACAAGGAGGTCACGCCTTCATTCTTAACAGTACGTGAAGAACGTGGAATGGGAACGGTCATGATTTTATGCATTTCTATGGTTCTGAAAAAAACATGCATAAATCATGAATGTCCCTATTTTATCGTCAGCGGGACCTCTGGGCCAGGCTTCTTAAATCAGCTTTAAACGAGACTATCAAATGTCTCCACCGTGACTCCCGGGCATGTGGTAAACGAGATCCCCGTCAAAAGATTTTGGGGGTCAAAGCTTGACGGGCTGTTGCCTGAATCGATATTTTGAGTTCATAAACTTCGGTGAATGCTTCATATTTTCTGAATCTGATTTTACTGCCGCTCAGCCGATGATCTCAGCTGGTTGGTAAGCCGGATTCTGGCCCAGGGTGAGACAGATTCCGGCGATATCGCGCCATTGCAGGGCAAATAGTTGACTTAGTCCGCAGGGTTTTGTTCTACCTGCTTTGTCACCAACCGCCTTGGCCACTTGCATCGACAATGCCGGGGCAGGCTCTTTGACATCTTTCACTAGAATCTTAATGTTCTGGATCGCAGCGGTTAGGTATTCCTGAATTTGAACGCGCCACAGTCTTCGCCATCTTGCGCGCTGGTATCCATACCGAGTAGCTTGCGCAAATGTTCTCTCCATTAGATGTTGGCGGGTCTTTATATCCTTTTTAGATTCCAGGCTGTCCGCTTGCTCGAGCATGGATTCTAAATCATCTTGTCTGATATGGCGTTTGAGAGTACGGCCGGTTTTGGCCTTCGTACATTGCTTTTTGAGCTGGCAACGGTTGCAGGTGCCTGCAGTGGCAATATATTCAAAGTGTTGACGCTTTTTAAAAAACTTGCGTCTTTTCAGGGTTTGGCCGGCCGGACAAGTAAAGGTATCAGTATCAGCATTGTAGGTAAACGCTTCTTTAGGAAAAATACCTTTTTTCGTGCCAGTGCCTTTTTGAGTCTGCTCCAGCGATGAAAAATGGGCTTTGATGTCTCGATCCTGGCAGGCCAGATAATTTTCAATGGATCCATATTTGCTGTCAGCTACTGCGGTCTCAACAGTGGTCTCGGTGTTCTTTTCATGGGCGTCGATTAGCGATTCTAGGCGGTGAGATTCATGGACCTCACCGGGGGTTACTTCAGTGGCGGTAACGACTTCAGCCTTTTGATCAACGCCGCGGTGTATTTGATATTTAAGCTTGGATTTGCCTTTCCCACGGCGCGTTACGGAAGCATCCGGATCAGTGGTGGATATATACTTTTTATTAGCGGCTCCGGATTTTGTTGTCTCATCATTTTTGCCAGATTGCTGTTCTTGCTCTAAACGAGATTCCAAAATTTGATAGCTCTTATTTAGATATCGCTTCAGCGATTGTTTGTTAACCACCGAATTGTTGGAGGCATCGGCCTGCACCATGCTTGAATCCATAAACAGCTTGCTGCCGTCAACCAGGCCGGCTTGTGCACACTGCCAAACGATGCGTTCGAAAAAGGTTTTAAAGGCCTCAACCCCCCAGCGGTTTCGAGCTTTGGAAAGCACGCTATGGTTGGGAATGTCATCATCCAGATCATAGTCCAAAAACCACAGCCAGTCTAAACGCTCGGGGATTGTTGCTGCCAGTTCTCGCTCTGAACGCACGTTATAAAAGATCAAAAGCAGCATCATCTTGAGGATGATAGGCGGAGGAACCGATTCATTGCCGTTAATGCCGTATGTGTCTTTGACTTCGTTATAAATAAAGTCAAAGTCAATATGACGCTTAACCTTTCTTAGGATGTGATTTTTGCGAACGCGTTGTTCCAGATTAAATGCGGTGTAAAAGAGCTTGTTTTGAACCTTTGACTGTCGCCCCATCATAATGATAGTACTCCGCTAAAGTTATATTTAGCGGTACTTTAGCATAAGTAGTCGACGTAATCAATTGTTATTTGTGCATTCACGCAAATATTGAAGTAAAAAAACTAAAAGTTTTGCGTCCAACGCAAGGCGGCGTCCGCTAGTAAAATTCGATTTGGGCAACAGCCCGTTGAATAGTGAATAGTAGCATATCTCTAATCGTTCAATTCACTATTCAAGCTTTGACCCTTCATTCTTCTTATGAGGAATCATTATGTGTTAAATTTATTTGGGCAGTCTGAAAATGCAGCTCGGCGAGCTTATGAAAGCTTTGTTGCCCAAGGTGTCAAGCATGGCCGACGTCCGGATTTAGTGGGAGGGGGGTTGTTAAGATCAATTGGGGGCTGGGCTGAGCTTAAAGAGTTTCGGGATCTTGGGATTCGCATCAAAGGCGATGAGCGCTTATTAGGCTCGTCGGATTTTGTCGAGAGGATATTGAAGCAAGCCGATGAACAGTTGTTATATTGCGGTACGCAAATTGGAATATAGATGCTGCGATGTTTCCAAAACAATGGGGATCAGCGCGGGTACGGTAAGCAAAGCGGTCAATATCGGCAGCAAATTATCAGGGATTGGTAAAATTCAAAAACTGATATTGGATACCTGACCTGTGAGAAGGTCTTTTAAAGAACTAAATTGTCAAAATAGATAAATGGAACGGACGTCCCCATTATTCTATGTCAAGAATGAAGACTTGACCGATTGGTTTTCGATATGGAGTCCTCTCACTTATCTTGTCAATACTTCCGAAGGGTACCCATATCAACTTTTAATGTTAGTTCCATAACTATCAAACCAATCTCGTAAATTGTAGTAATCTCGAAAAGAAATATGATATTTTACCTTGTTTGCAAATTCTTTAGCATCTTTTGAAAAATATGAAGTAGTAGCTATTATCCCGCAATTTGCCTGCTCAGCCATAGTAACACCGTATAAACTCCTCACAACCTCAATACCAACCGGTCTATTGGGAGCATATTTTTTACATTCGATTAAAAAAAATAATGTTCCAATTGGATCTTTTCTAATTGCCCAAATATCACTACCGCCATCTCTTGTTTTTGGGGTTAATACTATTTCATATCCTAAATCGCTAAATATTTCTGCGATAATTTCCTCAAACTTTCGCGGACTTAAACTATAAATTAGTTTCGGTTCCTCAGATAAGAACCGAATTAATTCTTCATCGCCTTTGATTAACTCAATCCTTGTTTCAACAGGAATTATATTTGTCGAAAAATCTCGATAATCAAAAAAGCGGTGATCGAGGTCAGGATAATCAGAATCTCCAATTAACAGTGGTATTTCTGATCCATCCACCATGTTATCAACTAACCACGGATCGATCTCATATTCGTCATGGGGATATTCTTCTTCAATTTCCTGTATCTCAAGATTTAAACCACTTAAATAACTTTTTACATCTTCAATAGTTTGAAATCTTGTCTCTTCAACAAGTCCTCTTTCGCCCCACGGCCCATACAAAATAATCTCTCCTGTATCTTCATCGAGTTCTGCTGATTCAAGAATATCACCTAAAAATTCAATAGATTTTTCATACCAATATTCCCAGTCTTCCTCCATTTGATATAATCCTTAAAATGTTTTAAGCATTCAAGTACATTAATCACTCCGGGTCAAATTCCCCGCAACTTGATGCGATAAAATGGAGTTAAATTCGAAAAGCATGATACTCCTCGGCTTGCCGCGGAGAGATTTCATTGAATAAAGCTTTTTTATATTTTTTATGCATCTGAAATATCATTAGCTTTTTTTATCACAACTAGTGGTATCCAAGTCAAGTAAATCTTGATTGAGATCATTATCAAATAATCCACTTCCAACGAAATCTTATAAACTATCTGATACACGGTTTAAACAGTACAGTTATTAGATTCATGATAACCTGATAATATGTTTGACAATACCCTTGTGTGCTAGTGAAAAGTGTAACGGAAGGATCTACAAAATAATGTAACCCGCTTTTACCCCGCCGTCAGAATTAGAACGGATCAAATGTTTAATTTAAATTACCCTGCAATATCCCGCCGGCAAAAAGTAGCAAAAAACGATGTCTGATCTAACATCTGTAAACTAATTTTGGCCTGTCGCTGGGGGATAGGTACTCACCTCAGATGGGGGACTTTGACCCGGCCACAGGTGGCGGATTTTCAAGTGGCCATCGGGGTCATAGCTTTTTTTTTAGGAAGCGTCTTACTCCTTTTTCGTTAACCATCTTGCCTGGATACAATATGGTATACGTAGATAAAGGAATTCATTATTTCTTTATTCGTTTCCAAGATCGTTTACATATAACTATTAAGTCTGTAAAAAGATAAATGCAAACGGGGACTGCCGTGAAAATGGCGAATAAAAACTGAAATAATATTCGCACGTGGTGGTCAATTCCATGTAATATTAGCTTATTAACAAAATATATCCCCACAACATATTGAACACCAATCCACGCGCACATCAAAAGAGCATCTAGAATTATAGATATAATGGTAGTTATAACCCATTGCATTTTATTTCTTATAGCTTGTAGCATAATTCTATTGCCCCCGGTTCCAAAAAAAAATACTTTTTTCACCCCATGGTAAGGGAACAGCTGTCCCTACACTTCCGCCTCAATCGAACAAACTATGTTGCAGAAATGAGCTCTCTACAACATAGTTTGTTCGATTGATTAGGAAAGAGCAAAAAAAGAATTTTGTTATGCTACCCTAAGTATTCAGTTCTACTACTTTTTTGGAAGCGAGATCTAAGCTAAAAACCCCATCTCCATTGTCGGAAACAGGGTTTTATGATATTTTCATACGCCCTCCTATTTAATTGATTATACAAGTATTGTAGTCTATATTATGATATAAATCGCCTTGTCAATTGGCTTAAAATCTTACTATATACAAATATAGGTAATCAAACATTATAAACAGGGCAATATTGGTGATTTTTGAAAAAATTAAACTGTTATCTTTTATTTTCCTCAATTATTGCGTTCTGAGGAGTGAATTTTAGTGAACTAAATCCCTGTTTAGTCACACATGCTTCCAATCTGGTGCTCATAAACGCATGCAAGGCGAAATCAATGTACGGGGACAGGGGGTCATGAAAAAATCCATTTCTTACGCGCTATTAGCACAAAATGCATAAATTCATGACGCTGTTGGCCCGTCCCTGTAGGCCAGGCCCGAACTCTATCGAACGGGTCGCCCCATAGGACCTTACGATATAATGATCGCCGGTCATGCCAGAGCATGCGGTTTGAAACTGGTTACGAACAATATTAAGGAATTTAAACGTGAAAAATGGAAAGATGGGGACGTCCGTTCTATTTATCTATTAATATAATAGGTGCGATCTGATACTTAGAGGTCATGCCTCGTAAAGCCCGCATAGATGCCCCCGGTGCACTGCATCACATCATTATCCGTGGAATCGAGCGCAAAGCGATCTTTAAAGACACCACGGACCGGGAAAATTTTTTTGAGCGCTTTGGTCACGTTATATCCGAAACCGAGACTGTCTGTTATGCTTGGGTGTATATGAGGAATCATTATGTGTTAAATTTATTTGGCCAGTCTGAAAATGCAGCTCGGCGAGCTTATGAAAGCTTTGTTGCCCAAGGTGTCAAGCATGGCCGACGTCCGGATTTAGTGGGAGGGGGGTTGTTAAGATCAATTGGGAGCTGGGCTGAACTTAAAGAGTATCGGGATCTTGGGATTCGCATCAAAGGCGATGAGCGCTTATTAGGCTCGTCGGATTTTGTCGAGAGGGTATTGAAGCAAGCCGAAGAACAGTTGGAGGAAAAATACCGGCTTCGCGTAAGTGCTATCAGCCTGCAGTGGCTTATGGATAAAGTGGCACGCTACTACAAAATCGAAGCTGAAAATCTAAAATCGAACGGCAAAGAGCGCACAGTCACACAAGCGCGCCGGGTCCTCTGTTATATTGCGGTACGCAAATTGGGATATAGATGCAGCGATGTTTCCAAAACAATGGGGATCAGCGCGGGTACGGTAAGCAAAGCGGCCAATATCGGCAGTAAATTATCAGGGATTGGTAAAATTCAAAAACTGATATTGGATACCTGACCTCTGAGAAGGTCTTTTAAAGACCTGAATTGTCAAAATAGATAAATAGAACGGACGTTATATTATTCCCACAGGTACACTTGTGGATGCCACTTAAACAACAAAGCCGTCAGAAGTCCTGACGGCTTTGTTTATGACTGCGTGAAAAACCGGTGTCCCGGGTTATCAGACTGTCTGTCAACTTTGCCAACACTTTTGATCAAATCGAATGTTGCCTGTCTTCCAATCAAATTTTTCAAACTGGGTAAGGCCTGCTTTAGCGCTGAGAAGCTTTTTTATGAGCTGCGTCACGTAATACCTTTAATGGCACCTTCTAAAATTACAATGTGGCATTATCATTGCTGGATCAAAATACCCAAAAGATCCAGAGGATCTGATGTCAAATTGAACCATCCGATCTACTATTCCGTTTTGGCTGAATCCAACATAAGTCAACATTTTTTCATCGCGATGCTTGACAATTGGCCAAGAATAATTATCAGACATTGTAGAAAGGGGTCATACCACTATGTAGCGTTATGACGTAATGTCGCTTTCAGTACTCTGATTGCCGAGTACGAACTTAATCATGTTCTCCAGAATCACCATGCATCCTCAAATAAACGATATTTCAAGCTCATAGCGGCTTCCAAACCTCCGGGTAAGTGCCAAAGTTCTCATTGTACCTATGAGGGCAAATACGGCCTAAACTTTATTGGTGTCTTAAAGTGGAAAAATTTCCGCTCTTACCCAATAATGAAAATTGTTTCTTTAACTATAACACATCCTGATATCTAATATGGGAAAATCGCTTCCTTTCATCAATCTTACGAGAGGCTCAATGCCCCTGAGGAATTGGACTTTGTTTTCCAGGTTATCTTTTTTTAGAGTGAACCGAATCAGCAAGAGAAGGGTCTTGTGGAAAGGACTTTATATTTGCGTTCTAATTTTCCTTCAACCTTTTCCATGCCAATCCATTCAGCCTGACGATGAAGAGGACTCGCTGTATCGAGAATACATTGTATGCCAAGAAGTCGATCCACCCACCCCCAAAGATGATGACGACTTTTTTCCAAGGGACCGTGACCCATTCGATTGTGATGAACAATATCCCGAAGAGCCCAGAGATGAAAAAAATATTCGCGCTTGTGCCTGTCGCGGAAAAGGCACTATGGTTATAGGACGCGAACCACTAAAAAAAGCAAACGTTGAAGTAGAATTCGGGCGTGCAAAACTCTTAACACTGAATGAGAAATCCACCAAACTACAATTTTCATTACCTGGCCACGATGGACTGGACATTAGGGTTTTGCCTGTTGATGAAAATTGTCATCAAGCGCTTTTAAGCATTTATCTTCACGGCAGCTATATCAAATCTGTACGACTGACATCAAGGTATATGCACATTAAGATGCCGCAACTTGCCTCAGAATATACGGTAGTATTGGATCAACCTGTGTTCAATTCAGGAAAAGCATGTCAATCTATGATCAGGGTTGACAAAAGTTACACTGATGCGTCCGCAGAACATCATCAGCTGGTGACACGATTTTCTCAGTTAGATCTATGGCAAGAGCTCTCTTATGACCATTTAAAGGTGAGCAAAATATATCCTATTGCGGACGGAGACGGATTTATCGATACAATTCAAGATGCGTGTAAAAGACTTGACCTATATCACAACGAAAATTCAGTCTCTGATATATTGAAAGGAGCAGATAGGCGTTCTTTCTCTGGGTTAGGATTGCTATATGGCATTCAATTTAAAGAGATACCAGCTGGATCTACTCCACTATGGTCATTTCCACCCACTGATAGTGAAGAAAATAGATATCGTGAGCGTATCTCGTTTGCGTGGTTTAAACGTAACCTCAACCGATATTACGACCGCTATAAACTCAGAGAGAGAAAAGCATTTTGGAAACTTTGTGAGGATTGGCGAGAAAAGCAGGCGTTCTCCAACTTTTTGAATTCTATATACAGTATTAACACCTTTCTATATGTTAGAAGTTTAGGTGGAAGTGGGGGAATGGACTATTTGAGCATGAAAGTTTTACTGCGAAATACTGTTGCGGACATATTACAAACACTACCGAATCAAATTCTTATAATATCGCAAGAACCAGAATCGAACTGTTCAGGTGAGTCATTTATGGCAATCGACGGTGAAATGAAAGGCCACAGAATCTGTAATCACAGCACCGGCACGTATTATGGGATTTTTGAGCGAAACGCGGAGAGTCCAAGCTTCGTGAGTACGACTTCCAAGGATTGGCGTTTTGACAATAGTATACTAGAGAATAGCTTAACAATGCTATTGGGTGAGTCAGCAGAGTTTAATTGGAAAATTCGGCTACCTAAGTTTGTTCGCGTCATCGCTAGAGGATTTAAACGAAAAGTTGTACCGACTGCCGGATTCTGGGAGAAGATAGACTTAACAATAGTTTTTAGTGAGAGAGAGAAAGACTTCCAGATATCTATGATTTTGGATGGTTACATTGCGCCTGCGACAGCAGAGCCACCACCCGACAAGAATTACATAAGACCCATATCTGAAGAGTATCCTTCTGCTCTATCTAATTTTTTAGAACATTTGCAGACTGTTTTGAATTTAGACCAGTCGACGACTTCGGTAATTTCAGAATGACACAGCCAAATATTCGCCTTAACAAAGCGAAGCTCTTGCTGGCTTGCATAATGGTGGCAGGACACCTGACGGTGCTTGCAACAATAGCAGTATGCTGGATGTTGAAAGGTTTTTTTACGGATCAGTTCTTGAACCTGTTTGGAGCGATTTCCCCGATTTTTGCGGCTTACGTAACAATCACAATTACGTATTACTCTGATAAATCACTTTATCAGAGCTCTTCACCTTCAGATTCGTTGCTGCCAATGTACGCGTCTTCGGCTGCAGCAGTATTGGGAATTATCATTTTAGAAGCTGGCGCGCTAATGAGTGGCGTGGCTGGAACGTTGCTATACGAGGAATATTTGAAAGTAGTCATTGTCGTGGAAACGCTTTTCGGTGTGTATTTGGGAATAGCTGTTCCAAAGTACTTTGCCAAAGGGAAGTAGCAGGACTTTGTTAGCCGACAAGTTCGCAAAACTAATTTCAATGCTAACATTTTTGGAGAATTTTTATTCGGGACTAATGGGGACATTCTATTTATCTATTTACATAATAGGTGCGATCTGATGCTTAGAGGTCATGCCTCGTAAGGTGCAAGAGGGACGGTCATGAATATATGCATTTCGTCTTAATAATCCATTGGAAATGCATATATTCATGACCGTCCCGCTATTTCCACCCAGCCCACGATGCTGGCTGTTCCCGAAAGTCAATATGACAAACGGTCTAGACGATAATTGTTACCAAACGTGGCCAATATTGTCACCCTTCCTTGGGGGAAACTCCGGGACATTCTATATTCCTTAAGTCAACAAAAAGTAAAATAAATAAAATCATGTAGATAGAACCGACTCCTGCAAAAAGGCACAAATATGCTATAGCATTCGGGAATCGGCGTTTCTCTTCCTTCGGCGAACTTGCGATCTGATCGTTACGTTTATCCGGCATGATCCGAACAAGCGGATTGGCCCTATCATTCCTTATCCAGATTCTTAAGTTCGGAAGAGAGGCCCGGTATTGTCCCGCACGAGGTCTTAAGCCTCAACGCCCATCAACGAGCTCTCTCGCCGAATATGTAAAAGCGGTATTCGCTTCGCTCTGTCTATTTTATTGGGTTTTTAAGGCATAAGAGGGAAAGCTTGAATAAATGGGTAGGAAGGGAAGATGCGGGGTTAGCCACATCTTCCCTGGCGCATTATTCAATGCTACCCACATCCGTGGATTAAAGGGGACATCCTATTTATCTATTTACATAATAGGTGCGATTCTATACTTAGAGGTCATGCCTCGTAGAGCCCGCATAGATGCCCGCGGTGCACTGCATCACATCATTATCCGTGGAATAGAGCGCAAAGCGATTTTTAAAGACACCGCGGACCGGGAAAATTTTTTTGAGCGCTTTGGTCACATTATTTCCGAAACCGAGACCGGTTGTTATGCTTGGGTGTATATGAGGAATCATTATGTGTTAAATTTATTTGTCCAGTCTGAAAATGCAGCTCGGCGAGCTTATGAAAGCTTTGTTGCCCAAGGTGTCAAGCATGGCCGACGTCCGGATTTAGTGGGAGGGGGGTTGTTAAGATCAATTGGGGGCTGGGCTGAACTTAAAGAGTTTCGGGATCTTGGGATTCGCATCAAAGGCGATGAGCGCTTATTAGGCTCGTCGGATTTTGTCGAGAGGGTATTGAAGCAAGCCGATGAACAGTTGTTATATTGCGGTACGCAAATTGGGATATAGATGCAGCGATGTTTCCAAAACAATGGGGATCAGCGCGGGTACGGTAAGCAAAGCGGCCAATTTCGGCAGTAAATTATCAGGGATTGGTAAAATTCAAAAACTGATATTGGATACCTGACCTCTGAGAAGGTCTTTTAAAGAACTAAATTGTCAAAATAGATAAATGGAACGGACGTCCCCATTATTCCAAATATTGAGTTTTTGTGCCTTTTGAATAAAGAGTAAGCGGACGTTTATACCGCTTGTTTGGATATAATTCGTAAAATTTACATGTACCGAATAACAATTTTTTTTAGCATTAAGTAATATCGGATTTTTTCAACTGTTGAAGGGGTTAAAAGACACTGAGTGGTCATCGGATATCAACGATAATGAGAGCGTCTAAAATTGTAGGGTTTGATTTAAGCCACACTATTGCATCTATTCAACAATTCCTTGGTAAACCCAGCGACATCCGCTTGGAGATCATGATTTGGCTCATTATACTTAAACTGTGCAACACGGCTCGGCCCAAGACTATCTGGATCAGCAAAGTCATGGGACAAGATTTCGAGCGCCCTTTTTGTTTCTGCCTCTTTCAATAACGGGCTGAGGCATTCGTAGACCTCATCAATACCACTGCCAAAGTTTCGGATCACAAAATAAAGATCATACGCGTCCTTATTTTCGCCTCTTTGATGAAATGCCAGGGCTTTAAGCACAATAAAGGCACCAGGACCACATACCCATATTTCTCGCTCAGCCTTTTCACCCATTAATGTGACACCTTTCAATGGGACTTTCTTTTTATCCTGAAAGGCCAACCGAAGGCCCGGCGTTATGACCGCGGCAAAATCTTTTTCGATATGACGTAGCTCCCCTCCTTTATCAGCTGCAAGGCTGGGCGGAATCAGAAAATCTACAGTCACCTTCAAATCTGTGGCAGGCGTAATCTTCCATCGCTGCCATGTAGGATTGCCTTCTTGGTTCTCGTCCGGCTTAAATCCGGCTTGGTAAAGCCTAAGCGTAAGATCCTCATATCGTTTCGTATCAAGGAGAGCTAGAGAAAGACCCAGATCCAGGTCCATGGTTCCGATGTGGACATCTTCTCCTGCAGGAAGCGATTCATCCGGAATTAGAAGCGACGGAACCAGTCCGCCGACGACCACAAGATCATCCAAAAGATCGCCGAGTTTCGTGGCAACATAGAGGCAAGTTTGCCGCACCAGCTCTAAATCTTCTCTTTTGTAGTCAAAGGCAAAAGAAGGTTTTTCAGGCATTCCGCCTCCATTTCAAGCTCTTTTGGCGAACCATCGAAGCAGCTTCTTTCGCTCTTTCCGGATGTCCCTTGAGATCAAGGTATATCTGTATCGGGTGAACACATACAATTTCATAGCGGGCGGATGATCCATGGAAAACGCCTCTATCGTTGGGAACAACCAGCCAGGTGTTGGCACCGCGATCGTCCTCCCGGAAATGGAGCAGATCGAAAATGTTTTTTCCGGGCGGATCGGCTAAAAAAAAGGTGGCCAAGCGAAACATGGTAAAATGAGTGTACTGCCAGGCGCCGGACAAACCAGTCGCCGCGTAATCGATTTGTTGCTTAGCCAAGGTCTGGGAAATTCGTTTGAGGAGTTCCTCGCCCGATCGGGCGGCAATGTGCCCTTTGATGACCTGATGTTTTGAAAAATCATAGGTCTCAAGCCAGGCATCAAGAAGCTGGTCTGGATCCGACGGCCTCAAAGATCCTTGATCATCTCTATCGATCAGGTTGAGTTCTTCCAGTCTGCGGACAATCCTGCTGGTGTGACCCTCATCCAGACCCGTTATCTGCGAAAGTTCGCGCTGATTGTAACCTTTTTCCGGCTCAATGAGAAGTTGTCGCACAATTCGAGCACTTTTAGGTGCAAATACATTGGCCGGCCTTCCAACGGCTTTAAATCGGTTCTTCCGGCCTTCAACGTGAATCAAGAGTCTTGGAGCTTTGATTTGAGCATTGCCAGAAAGATCAAGCCAGGACAAATTGTTATTCCGGCAAAACTCCATCCCTGATTTGCCCATGTAGGGCACTACGATCAACGGAATGGCGTCTTTTTTAAAGGACTCCTTGAATTCCGAGATCTGCTGTAAAGCCATAAGCAATGGCGCTCGCGCGGCTGTGCTTTTACATTCCACCAAGAAATGGTACCCGGAAGCTTTCACCGAAAAGTCCGGACCGATTTTCCCCTTTTGGGGAACAACGATCACATCGCTTTCCGCTAAATCAAAAAAGTTTGCGAGAATACCGGGAACTTCCGCCATGGCCTGCTTATCAATTAATCCCTTCATGACTTGACTAAATACAATAGCTTGTAAGAATTGTCAAGTATATATATTTAGACAAGTTCCATCAAGTGGCTTTTTTATTTATTTGTTTAAATAGCACCGCTTGCATGCTTTTACAATTGTATCATTTTGTGCAAGTTTTTCGGAAGAAGCCATTGCCGCTGGATTTGACCTGTTGCTTATATCAACTCAGATAAGCGTTTTAAGGAATAAATGCCATCCCTTTGATTGCTTTTGGTGTTTTTTTCATGTTTGGAGTGAAACAGATGCTTAAACCGCTGGTAATTTTGGGTCATAATGGGGACGTCCGTGCTATTTATCTATTTTCATAATAGGTGCGATCTGATACTTACAGGTCATGCCTCGTAAAGCCCGCATAGATGCCCCCGGTGCACTGCATCACATCATTATCCGTGGAATCGAGCGCAAAGCGATCTTTAAAGACACCACGGACCGGGAAAATTTTTTTTGAGCGCTTATTAGGCTCGTCGGATTTTGTCGAGAGGGTATTGAAGCAAGCCGATGAACAGTTGGAGGAAAAATACCGGCTTCGCGTAAGTGCTATCAGCCTGCAGGGGCTTATGGATAAAGTGGCACGCTACTACAAAATCGAAGCTGAAAATCTAAAATCGAACAGCAAAGAGCGCACAGTCACACAAGCGCGCCGGGTCCTGTGTTATATTGCGGTACGCAAATTGGGATATAGATGCAGCGATGTTTCCAAAACAATGGGGATCAGCGCGGGTACGGTAAGCAAAGCGGCCAATTTCGGCAGTAAATTATCAGGGATTGGTAAAATTCAAAAACTGATATTGGATACCTGACCTCTGAGAAGGTCTTTTAAAGAACTAAATTGTCAAAATAGATAAATGGAGCGGACGTCCCCCATTATTCACCCAGGGATTATCATTCTTGTTCGACAAAGGATTCAGGAAATGGAAAAAATGCTTGACAAAAATACCTATTATTTCCATAAGGTTGAATCTGAGTATAAATCATTTACCCTTGCGTCCGCTATTTAGCAAGATGATGTTGCTAAAGACCGAGACTCGCGGATTCTAATGCCTGCCGACCTTAACGCCTAATTCACTCTTTTCCGAGGACGCATAAAATAAATTAATTTTATCGCTTTTCTTTTTTTTAAATCCACCTTTGGTGGATCTGTGCCATATTGTGCTGTCATAATGGGATAGATCCATATTTATCACCACTTAACCGGTCAACCGTTGAACCCTGTTTAAAGTACGCATATTTGCCACATCCGGGTAAGGAGAGGGGGGAAAATGCAAACCCAAGAGGTGACCCAAAGAGATTCGTTTACGGGCAAGGTAGGAATTATAGCCGCGGTCGCAGGGTCGGCCGTGGGGCTTGGTAATATATGGAAATTTCCCTATATTACCGGCGTTTTTGGTGGCGGTGCATTTGTTCTTGTTTATTTAATATGTATTGGCATTGTGGGATTGCCTGTAATGCTATCAGAATTCGCCATTGGTCGAAAAGCCCAATTGAACGCGGTTGGTTCATTTAAAAAGCTGGCGCCCGGCAAGCCATGGTTTTTTGCCGGGGTAATGGGAGTCGTGGCGGCATTTATGATTCTGGCCTTTTATGGCGTGGTTGCCGGTTGGACACTGGAATACCTGGCAAAAGCAGTTATCAATTCGTTTGCAGGGAAAAATCCCGCTGAATTAGAAGGAATGTTCGGTGGATTCATCAGCCAGGTTATCCGCCCCATTGTTTGGCAGGTCATCTTTATGGGATTAACCTGCTGGATCGTATTAGCCGGCATCAAGGGTGGAATTGAAAAAGCGTCCAAAGTTCTAATGCCGGTATTATTGCTGATTATAGTTATTCTCGACATCCGCGCGATCACTCTGCCCGGTGCCGGAGCGGGTTTATCATTTTTATTCAAACCTGATTTTTCCAAGTTGAGTGCCGAGGGGGTGCTAAGCGCCTTGGGACATGCGTTTTTTTCGTTAAGTTTGGGTATGGGTACTCTGATTACTTACAGCTCTTATATGGGTAAGCGGGAAAATCTTGCTTCAACAGCCGTTCAGTGCACCATTGCCGACACCTTAATCGCTCTATTAGCTGGGATTGCCATTTTCCCGGCGGTATTCGCGTTTGGCATCGAGCCGGGAGCTGGACCGGGATTGGTTTTTATCACCATACCCAATGTATTCCAGCAAATGCCTGGTGGATATATTTTTTCGCTCCTGTTTTTCTTGTTGTTAGCGGTTGCGGCCTTAACCTCATCGATATCCATCCTTGAAGTTGTGGTGGCCTATTTTTCGGAAGAACTCAAGCTTGGCAGGCGCAACGCGACCGTTATGGCCACGATTTCCATCACCATTGTGGGGATTCCCTGTTCGTTATCAATGGGGGTAATGTCAAAAGTACAGTTTCTAGGAAAGACCTTTTTTGATTGGCTAGATTATATCGCTGCCAACATCCTGCTTCCCATCGGTGGATTATTAATTGTCGCTTTTGTCGGCTGGTATCTCGGGCATGACAAGTCCAGGGAGGAAATTACCAATGAGGGCAAGTTAAAAGCCGGCTATTTTCCGCTGTTTTTATTTTTAGCCAAATTTATTGCACCTATTGTGATAGCGATCGTATTTTTGCATGGACTCGGTTTGTTTTAACGCTATATCTTTCAGCGTAGACCAAAAAACCAATTAAAAAATAAATCATGAGGGAGGTAAAGATGATTACCTGGGCAAAGTTCATTGCATCAGTCATTTTAGTTCCCATTGGAATCTTTGTCAGTCTTCCGGTATTTGGACAATCGATTAAAGTCGTCACCGAAGAATATCCTCCGTATAATTACTCAGAAAAGGGCAACGTTCTTGGTTTCTGCACCGAAGTGGTTAAAGAAGTGTTAAAACGAGCCAATATAGAACATTCGATAAATTCCTACCCATGGTCTAAATCCTATCAGATGGCTCAATCGCAACCCAATGTGCTGATTTATTCTATTGGGCGCAATGTGGAAAGGGAACCCCTGTTCAAATGGGTAGATGTTATCGCCAGAACGGAAGTTTATTTTTTTAAGCTGAGAAGCCGAAGGGACATTAAAATTAAAAAATTTGAAGATGTCAAAAATTACAAAATTGGCGCCGTTCGGGATGATTTTCGGGCTCAATGGCTTTTGAAACAGGGGATTGAGGCTCAGTTAGATTTGGTCTCTGATGATCATCAGAATATGCGAAACTTATTTGCTCGTAAAATTGACATTTTCCCGATCGGTGAATTTGTTGCCTACGATATTGCCCACCGGGAGGGCCGGGCGTTCAATGATTTGGAAAAGTCCCTGTATGTGAAGGATATATCGGCGGATCTCTATATGGCATTTAGCAATCAAACGCCGAATGTGATTGTTGAAAAATGCAAGAAATCATTATTTGAAATCAGAAATGATGGAACCTACGAAAAAATTAAATCGAAATATGCCATATTTTATTTGCCCATTTTCCAAATCAGAAGTTACTGACGTTCGATGGCCATGCGAGCCCCAATTTTGCGCCGTTATGGTAAATATCAGATTTAGAAAAACCAGGGGGGTAATGCGATGATACCTAAAATTAAAAGGATTCTATATGCAACCGATCTTTCACCAAACTCTACCTATGCGTTTCTGTATACCACAGAAGTTGCCAAAAAACACGATGCCGAAATCATCATTTTACATGTTATTGAGGAGTTGGCACCCTTCTTTGAAGCGGAGCGACTAAAAGAGATTTCTGAAAAAAAAATAGCCGAAGCCATGGATCGAATTGAGAAACGCCTAAAAATATTTTGCGACAGGGAGCTTAAGGATGACCCAGATTGTGCAAACAGGGTTATATCCATAAAGGTATGTCAGGGTTACCCCCCAGAGGAAATTCTAACAAAAGCCGATGAGTTGAACTGTGATGTGATTGTCATGGGGACCCATGGAAAGGGCATCATTAGGCATAGCTTTTTAGGAAGCGCTGCCCAGAAGGTGCTGCGTCGGGTCCGAATGCCGGTGTTTATCATTCCATTACCGGAAGATGAGGCGGACATCACATTCCACGATGTCTGATGCACCGCTAATGATCTTATTTCTCGTAATCGGAGTTAGGGTCGGACCAACTGGGATTCCACGTTCGGGCCTGATGCTATTAACTTAACAGGCGTACGCCGTTCTTTCTGTTTATTAGTGTTTCCGGTTCAGACAACAAAGAGGTCGTAATACATCTGACGACAATTTTTCCACAGAAATCATAACCAATTCAATCAGAATAGGATAGGGGATCTTGAAAACCTTCCCAATTCAGGTTGATCGTTTCTGATAAAGAATGATAAATTACAGGTACCCTTGGGGACGCCACTTGTAAATATGGCTGCCAGTTAATATGGCAGCCTTTTTTATTGCCCGAGTGAAAGGCCGACGTTCCACAACATTTCATCCTGAGCCTGTCGATGGGTTTAGCCTGAGCAGGTCGAATGGCCCGCTTTTCAAGCGGGACAACAGTCACGCCGCATGGTGCGATTGGGGAAAACATTAGAAAGAAACGGCCGTCAGCAACACTGATGGCCGTTTCTATTATCTGGTAGACATGCTGTTTTTCTGAACCTGTAGCTTTTTCAGGCAGGATTTGATCATTGCCAGCTGTGGTAAGCAGGGGAGAGCGCTTTGATTTACCGAAATGATGCAATATGCTCAGACCATTGGGGAGGATTGCTATGTCAGAAAATTAGGAGCGTTTTTCTGATCGTTTAGCCAACCATTTTTTAAACGACTCTTGGGATTCACCCGATGGTCGTCCTACCAGCAGTCCCTCTATACTAATATCTTCATCAATGTCATCCCAATGAATTCCATGTCCCCTACCAATAAATCGCCAGTTGTTTCGTTCCTGTTCGGAGGCATGTAAAAGTCTCGGAAACCATGCAATGGGAACGGAAATACTGCGTCCATCGCTAAGATCAACACACAGTGTGTCATCTGTTAGTGAAGCGTTTAAAGCTTCCGGTATTCTAATTTCAACGGCCAAAGTATTCATGCCATCCCTCCACTAATTGATCTTGGTACTCCATAATTAAAGGAGCTTAATATCTTATCAAAGTATTGTAAAGGGCTGAAAATTTAAATGACCTCAGAAAGCCGCTTCAGCGAATAGATCCCCTCCAGCCCCTTGATCGGTCTGGGCTTCTTGTCATGCTTTGAATAAAATAGATGTTTAAATCGTCGGTAATTAGCGGATACAAACTCCTTGGAGCCGATGATACCCGAATCCGTAAAGTAGCGCGTACGATATCTGAAACGCGTAATCCTGCTAATTTCAAAGTCCTTTTTCCGTTCCTTTGCGACGACCTTATCATCGATGGCCTTTGCTTGCATCTTGTCCGGTCGGTTTAAGGCTCCGGCCTCATACACATACCGACGATATCGTCTGATCCGTTCCTTTTTGTTTCTGATGCTGAATTCTTTGAGGCCGAAGTCGGTGGACAGAAACCGATCTCTGTTTTCTGTCTGGACATGATATCCAAGCGAGCTCCAGCGGTAGTCCTCGGGACGATCGACGATACCAGCCCGTACGGGATTTAGATCGATATATGCCAGGCAGTTGACCAGCGTTTCGCCTTTGTCGACAATCACGCTTTTGAAGCGATCTCCCCAAAAGTAGCCCCGGCGGTTGTGACGCCGGTTGTAGTATCGGGCAAAACCAACCTTGATATCCCGCACAAATTCGGAAAGGCTGGACAGCTTTTCCCGCCAATAGGGGATTTGCCCTTCTGCAAACTCCCGGCTATCGCCAAAAAAGGCTTCATACCGCTTTTGAATATCTTCATCCGAAAAATCGGTTTCGGGAATCATTTTCACCAATAAATGAAAATGGTTACCCATCAGGCAAAAGCCCAAGATCTCAGTAAAATACAGCGCTGAAAACCTTTTTATCAGATCCAGCATGTAATCCTTTTCAAAATCCTTCAGAGGAAAACCATCCAAAGCTGTGCGGGATAAAACATGATATACGGCTTTTTGATCAGCAATGATCATTCGTGAGGTTCTTGGCATAATTTGGCCTCCTAATTATCCGAGTTATCTGTTCGTTCAATCCGATTATATTGAATTCTCAGCATTGTCAAGTATTATTTACCTGTCCCAATTTTTTTTTCGCATCAAAGGCGATGAGCGGTTATTAGGCTCGTCGGATTTTGTCGAGAGGGTATTGAAGCAAGCCGATGAACAGCTGGAGGAAAAATACCGGCTTCGCGTAAGTGCTATCAGCCTACAGGGGCTTATGGATAAAGTGGCACGCTACTACAAAATCGAAGCTGAAAATCTAAAATCGAACAGCAAAGAGCGCACAGTCACACAAGCGCGTCGGATCCTCTGTTACATTGCGGTACGCAAATTGGGATATAGATGCAGCGATGTTTCCAAAACAATGGGGATCAGCGCGGGTACGGTAAGCAAAGCGGCCAATTTCGGCAGTAAATTATCAGGGATTGGTAAAATTCAAAAACTGATATTGGATACCTGACCTCTGAGAAGGTCTTTTATAGAACTACATTGTCAAAATAGATAAATGGAACGGACGTCCCCATTATTCCTCCATCTTATATTTAAGCAGTTTGACTGATTAAGAAGGAACATCGAATTTTTGTTAAAGAAATATCCTAATTTGGGATCAGTGTCAATTATGTGGGGATTACATTTCAATAATTTTGTTTTGATTTACCCAACTTTTCTAACTTGCATCGTCAATTTTGCATTTTTATGACCACCGATGTTATGTCATCCTCTATTTTCACCTCACCGATAAATTTATCCAAACCGTTAAAAACTGCATCAAGTATTTGTGTGGCGTCTGAAGAAGCATTCTGTCGAATTAAATTTAAAATTGGCTTTTTGCCTAACATTTCTCCCTTTTTGTTTCGTGCCTCCCAGATTCCGTCGGTACTGAGAAAAATAATTTGACCATTTGAAAAATCAGTTTTCTTATTATCCTCATAACTCCACCCACCATCCACCCCAAGTGCTATTCCCGATCCACCAAGTTCACTGAATGAGTCTGAACCAGGATCATAAATTATGGCGGGATCGTGTCCTGCACGCACCCATTCGAGTTGTCTTGTTGCAGTGTTAAGAGCCAAAAAAAACATTGTCATAAATTGCCCTGAATCTTCAACATCCTGGACAAGCTGGCGGTTCACATCAGTGATGATCTTGGCGGTGCTGCCCGGCAGTGATGCCCGCTGCCGCAAAGAAGAACGAACAGTGGCCATGAGTAAAGCCGAGGAAATACCATGTCCGGAAACATCCCCGATGGCCACTACAATTTTTTGTTCAGCAGCGTCATCAATAATTATAAAATCATAATAATCACCACCGGTTTCATCACAGTAGACGCTTTTTCCAGCTATATCGAATCCATTAACTTTCAGATTATTTTTTGGAAGAAGATTCTGTTGAACTTCCTTGGCCAAATTAAGAGACTGCTGCATTCTTTCGCGTTCAATCAGGCCTTTGGTCATTTCATTGATAGCATCACTCGTATACCCAATTTCATCATTGGAAAAAACCTGCACTCGTTTGTCAAAGTGACCGTTTCTTATCCTACGAAGCGTCTGAATAATGTCCCGGAAAGGGATGCTCAGGTTGCGACTCACCAAGATAGTCAAACAAATGCCGACCCCGATAAAAATCAATGCATTGATATGGATCGCCGGTTGTAACTTTGCAAGCGCGAGGGCAGGTTCGTGTTGACTTCCCAAGATTCTGTTCAGAATCAGGATTATGCTGATCAGGGGAATCAGGTTACATGCAAAGAGTAGGGCTACCAGGCGGGTTCGGATTCTAATTCGCAGCGTTTTCGGAATGGCAGAAAGACCGCCGTCTGGAAAGAAATACGGCGCCAGCCGCTTTTGCAACAAGTGCTCGAGGAAAAAAAAAGCGACGGTGACAGTGATCAAGCCAATACTCAGACCATTATACAAGCTGCGTTGAACCAGCTGTGTTCCAGAATCATAAGCCCAATGAATCGTAGACCAAATAATTGCCCACAGAACCCAGATACTAAAATCCAGTGCGATTAAAACAAATGGCTCGTTTAACAACCGCTGGCGAGCTTTTAATTTAAGATCCTCAGATATGGATGTGCGCCTGGACAGGGCATTCAGGTAATGGCGGATAGGTTTTTCATAGAGCAATGTCATCACAATAACGAAAAAAAATCCAAATGGATCAAAAAGCGCATCAGTCCAATAGATGATAGGATTGTCAAATAACTCTTTGGGAAACGGCTCAGCTCTGTATATCAAAACGATTGCCAAAAAAACACCGATGAAGTTGGCAATACCGTTAGCAACGAGCATTTCGTTTTTGAGATGGAAAAGTTTTGCTTTTTTCATGATTCGTTCTCCTCTAAACGGAGGATTTAAGACCAGCATGAAGGTAAAAAGCAGCGTTATAATTTAATCGGTATGAATAGCAGCGATAAAAATTCGACTAAAAAATGGGGTTTTGAAACCTAATATATTTGCGTTAGCCTGCCAGAAAACCAAATATCACGAAAGTATCAATAAATTGAGAATGCAACAGGGAAGGCAAAAAGTGAGGTATCTGCCGACCACTATACAAACGTCGATACCATTCCATATATCCAATTTCAAGGTTATTAAAAGAGAACCAACCAGATTATATGCATCTGTCTTTCTTGTCGGACCAAATTAACACGTTGAAATTTATTGGAATAGATGCTAAGTGAGGAGCTTGGTATGGTCTTAGAACTTACATTTCGTATGTTGAGAATATTTTCTTGTTAATTTGAACAATATTAGATGTAAAATCAGTTATGTACCCTCAAACAACCACCATTGATCATGTAAATTTTTATATGCGGAAACCGGTACTTCAACAAGCCTGCAGACTTTTTTATGTAGGTCGCTAAGCCCTGTACATCAACCTGGATTGAGAAAACAAAGGGGTCAAGTCTTCATTCTTGACATATCGTATCCAATCAGCTATTAAGGATCCAATCCCCTTTTCGGTAGGTGGGACAAACTAATATCCAGTAAAGGATCTGAAATGGCTCGACCTTTAAGAATCACATTTCCCGGCGCCTTCTATCATGTAACCTCACGAGGAAATGAACGCAAAGCCGTCTTCAAAAGCAAACGGGATCGCGAGAAATTTCTTGAATACCTTGAATCCGCAACACTGCGATATGATGCGCGCATTCACACCTATTGCCTGATGGATAACCATTATCACCTTTTGCTCGAGACGCCTTCGGGTAATTTGTCCCAGATTATGCGGCATATAAACGGCGCGTATACGACCTATTTTAATGTTAAACGCGATCGTTCCGGACACTTATTTCAGGGTCGTTATAAGGCGATTCTGGTTGATATTGATGAATATGCAAAAGAGCTCTCACGTTATATACATCTTAACCCGGTCAGAGCTAAAATAGTTCAGAAACCGGAGGAATACGCCTGGTCAAGCTATCAATATTTCATCGGCAAGCAAAAACCTGCCGAATGGCTGTACCGTGATTTTATCCTCGGTTATTTCGGCAAAAAGGTATCTAGTGCCCAAAAGGGATACCAGGAATTTGTAAACGCGCTTGTTTTCGAGGAGTATGGCAGCCCACTGGAGCAAGTCGTCAGTTCAACCTTGCTGGGCAGCGCTGATTTCATTGCGTATATCAAAGACAATTTTATATCCGCCAAAAAGCCGGATAAGGAACTGCCGGCTCTAAAAGAATTGGTTAAAAAAGTATCCATGCAGGACATATTTGAAAAAGTGGAATCGGCTTTCCCTAAGGATGAGGCCTTGGCCAGAAATCTAAAAATGTATTTATGTCAGAAATATACTAATATGAAGTTGAAGGAAATCGGTTTGCAGTTTGGCATTGGGGAATCAGGCGTATCACAGTCCTGCCGGCGTGTAGCACAAAAGATAGAAAAAGATAAGAGGTTGAAAAAAAAGATTGATCGATTGGAAAAGCAAATATATATGTCAAGAATGAAGACTTGACCCTTTTGTTTTCATTTATCGGCAAGCAAAAACCTGCCAAATGGCTGTACCGCGACTTTATTCTTGGTTATTTCGGCAAAAAACTATCCAGCGTCCAAAAGGGATACCAGAAATTTGTAAACGCGCTTGTTTTCGAGGAATATGACAGCCCACTGGAGCAAGTCGTCAGTTCAACCCTGCTGGGAAGCGCTGATTTCATTGCATCAATATACCAGCAAGAAGTTGAAGGAAATCGGTTTGCAGTTCGGCATTGGGCAATCCGGCGTATCACGACCTGCCGGCGTGTAGCACAAAAAATAGAAAAAGATAAAAGGTTGAAACAAAAGATTAATCGATTGGAAAAGCAAATTTATATGTCAAGAATGAAGACTTGACCCCTATGTTTTTTGTGAAGTCGTAGGAAATTGATTTTTAAGCCCGCGATTGTAAAGTTAATTGATATTCTCCGAACTATACTGCATATTCGATTTACGTATCGTCGGCACCGTTTATCATCTGTTCCTTCACCGTTTTCATCAAATTTTGCATATTGTCAATCGGTCATATCGGTCGTCGGAGGTATTGCTGTCAATTTTGGGGTTGGTGATAATCCCTCTGGTCTGATTGGAATTTGCTGCACCCACACCCTGTTTTTTATTTTGATTCGCCTATGCCGGCAGCCACAAAGGGGTTGGTTCAAGACCACATGGTCTGCAAAATATCAAACGGAGCCGACATGGCACCGATGATAATGTAGAGCTCTACATTATCATCGTTATGTAGAGTAAATGGTAATGTAGAGCAGTTAGATCGAAGGTTCGGCATTTGGGGTTTTCCCGAGCCCTAGCTCTACATTATATTTCTTGTTTGAGCAACGCAATTAGCTTTTCCGGGGGTTCGAAAGTACCCTTGCGAAGTGAAGGTGGCGTGATTGCATCAATAGCGTTAAGTTTTTCCGTGGGATCAGTTCTGGTGTAGATTTCGCTTGTTTGCACACTGGCATGACCAAGCCAAAGCGACACCTTTCTAATGTCGTTCGTTGCTTGCAATATTGTCATCGCACAAGTGTGTCTTAGCACATGCGGTGTGATGCGTTTATTGAGTAAAGAGGGGCAACATCGCACGGCTGTCTTGAGGTATTTGCGAAGAATGTGTTCGAATCCCCATCGGGTTAATTGCTCATCTCGGGCGTTGAGAAACAAAGCCTGAACCGATGCGTCGCCACGAACATTCAACCAAGCTTTCAGAGCCGAGGCCGTCTCTTTCCAAAGCGGCAACGAGCGTTCTTTGCGTCCTTTTCCACGCACGAACAGACAAGGTTGCGGGGAGAAGGTCAAATCATTTATATACAGTCCGACGAGTTCCACCCTTGGGAATTGGGGTCGGACCAAGGTGAATGCTTGGCAATTAAGGATCTATGCGGAAAATAGCCCCGTTTTTTGGGCTTAAAGTGATCTTTTTGACACCAAAAAGGGCGGTTTAAGAAAAATCCAACTACTGGACTTGCACCAAGCTGCCTTTTCCCTTAAGTGTATCTTTTCGACGGTAAAAAGGGCATTCTAAGGCTGAAAAACAACCCTATTTTTAAGCCCATGCCTTAGTTCCCAGCATTCTAGCTTGGTCCGACCCCAGTTTCATCGTATAAATCGAGACTAAATGAAAATCAGCGAAAATGCTTGTATGCAAATGAATTCCCTAAATTGACAGACGGCCCGGTCATGGGTATAGTCTTAATCAAATCCATTCAAGAAATTCGTTTAATCCATTTGCTGAACGAATTTGGAGGGCATAAAAATGAAATGCCCGAAGTGCCGGGCTGATAATCTCCTGGAAGCTTTCTTCTGCATGAAATGCGGGGCGAAACTGGAAAGAAAATGTTCCCACTGCGGCACCGAATTTCCGGAAGATGCTATCTTCTGCATGAAATGCGGCAATAGGCTGGTTTCCCAGGTTGCCCCGGTCGATGGATCACAGGAGGAAATTACGCCTGAGGCAGAGCGCAGACAGCTGACGGTTATGTTCTGTGACCTGGTGGATTCCACTCCGTTATCAGAACAACTGGACCCCGAAGATCTGCGCAAAGTCGTGCGAGCATATCAGGATACCTGTGGCAAAGTAATCCGCCGATTTGAGGGAAACATCGCCCAGTATCTGGGGGACGGTTTGCTGGTCTACTTCGGCTATCCGCAGGCCCACGAAGACGATGCCCGGCGGGCAGCTCTTACCGGCCTGGGTATTGTCGAGGCCATAACCCGGCTAAATCCTCGTTTTAATGAGAAATGGGGTGTCGAACTGGCGGTGCGCATCGGCATTCATACCGGCCTGGTCGTTGCCGGCGAGATGGGATCCGGCAACTCGCGCGAACACCTGGCCCTGGGCGAGACACCCAACATAGCCGCACGTCTGCAGAATGAGGCCGCTCCCAATACCGTGGTGGTTAGTGCAGCTACATATCGGTTGATTGAGAGCTTTTTTGCCTGTCAAGAAATGGACACCCTTGTTCTGAAAGGATTTTCCCAACCGATTGATGCTTGTCAGTTGTGCCAAGAGAGCTCGGCCCGAAGCCGTATGGATACCGTAGTTTCAGCCGGGTCAACGCCCCTGGTGGGCCGGAACCAGGAGATTGGCCTTCTATTCGAACGCTGGGAACAGATCCAAGAAGGCATGGGACAAGTAGTGCTACTCAGCGGTGAAGCCGGTGTCGGCAAATCACGGCTTGTGCAGGCAATGAAAGAGCATGTCGCGCAGGACCCGCAGGCGTGGCTGACACCATGCCAATGTTCACCCTACCATCGCAACAGCGCATTCTATCCAGTGGTCGACTTGCTTGAGCGGATTGTATTGCAGTTTGAGCGGGGTGATGACCCGGCGAAGAAGCTGAGTCGTTTGGAGGGTTTCCTGGTACAGTACGCTATTCCGCAGCCCGAAATGGTGCCGTTGTTCGCCGATTTATTGTCGATACCGCTGGACAATAAATATAGCCCATCCAACCTGTCGCCCGAACGGCAAAAACAGCTTATCTTTCAAGCCTTACTGGGAGTACTATTGGAGATAGCCAATAGGCAGCCCTTGCTGCTGGTTATGGAAGATTTACATTGGGCTGATCCCACCACCCTTGAGTTTCTGAATCTTCTCGTAGATCAAATACCGACGACCCGGATATTCGCGTTGTTTACCTTTCGTCCGGACTTCAGTCCTCCATGGGGCGGCCGCGCCCACTTGACCAATCTAACGTTGCGTCGTCTGACCCGAAAACAAGTCGTAACTATGATTCAACATGTAGCCGGAGGAAAGTTTCTGCCGGCCGTGGTGCTCGAGCAGATAGTGAAAAAGACCGATGGGGTGCCGCTGTTCGTGGAGGAATTGACCAAGATGGTTCTGGAATCGGGGCTACTCCGAGAGAAAGCCGAGGGCTATGAACTGGCCGGACCACTTCCTCCCCTGGCGATTCCTGCTACGCTGCAAGATTCACTGATGGCGCGGCTGGACCGGCTGGCCTCGTCCAAAGAGATTGTGCAGCTGAGTGCAATTCTGGGAAGGGATCTAACCTATGAAATGCTGCGAGCGGTGTCCTACCTGGACGAAGACACTCTGCAGCAGGGATTGAGCCGGCTTGTGGAAGCCGAGATGCTCTACCAGCGAGGCATGCCACCGAAGGCGACCTATACCTTCAAGCACGCGCTGATTCAGGAGACGGCCTACCAGTCGCTGCTGAAAGGCACCCGTCAGCAATACCACCAACGTATTGCCGGCATGCTGGTCGGGGAGTTTGCTGAGACGGTCGCGACACAGCCCGAGTTGGTCGCCCATCACTACACTGAAGCAGGGTTGGGGGATCAGGCCGTGCCCTTCTGGCAGCAAGCCGGCCGGCGCGCCATGGAACGCTCTGCCAATGAGGAAGCGGTAGCCCACCTGACTCGCGGACTGGATCTGCTCCAGGAGCTGTCGGGGTCCCCCCAACGTGACCAACAGGAGCTGGCGCTGCAGATGGCCCTGGGATCGGCTTTAATAATATCCAGGGGTTATGCGGTTGCGGAGGTGGAGGAGACCTACAGCAAAGCGCTGGCGCTGTGTCGGCGGATTGGCGACACACCAGAGGTTGTGCCGGTGTTGTATGCATTGGGAAGGTATTACTATGTATTCCGGGCGGAGTATCAGATAGCGCACGATATAGGGACGCGGCTCCTGAGGCTGGCTAAGGAGCACAAGGACGCTGCTGCTTTGATGATGGCCCACACTGTGTTGGGGATCACGTCGTTTTGGACTGGGCAATTTATTACGGCCCGGGAGCATGTCGAGCAGGCCCTGACTCTCTTCGACGGAGGAATGCAGCGGGATAGAGACTTCCGCTATGCGCAGGACCTTCGGATTGTTTGTTTATGTTACCGGGCTTGGACGCTGTTGCATCTCGGCTATCCGAAACAAGCGATAGAAGTACTCCAAGAAATGGAAGCACTGAGCGACGAACTTTTACATCCTCCCAGCACGGCTCTTTTTCTGGTCACCGCTTGTAATTTTCACTACTGGCGCCGTGATGCCCGGATGGCCCAGGAAAGCGCAGATTCGTTGCTGGCGTTTTCGAAGGAGCATGGATTCGCTCAATGGATGTCTCTTGGAACTTTGATTATGAACTGGTCCCAGGTCCAAAAAAGAGCGGGAGAGTCAGAAATCGATCAGCTGCGCCAGGCTGTTATCGAGTGGCAGGCGTATGGCAATGAACTTGGCTTTCCGCTTTTCCGGGGCGTTCTGACCGATGCTTACAGGACAGCAGGGATAGTTGAGAAAGGCTTGGAAGTAGTGGACGAAGTGATGGTGAAAGTGGATCAGACCGGAGAGCGCCAGGAAGAAGCGAGATTGCATTGGATGAAAGGAGAACTGTTGCTGAACCAATCTGACCCAGACGAGCAGCTCGCTGAAGCGTGCTTTCAACAGGCTGTAGAAATTGCCCGCCGGCAGAGCGCTAAATACCAGGAACTGCAAGCAGCGGTGAGCCTGAGCCGTTTATGGCAGGCACAGGGCCGGAAAGAAGAAGCCGGAAACCTACTTTCAGAGGTCTATGGCTGGTTCACAGAAGGATTTGATACGGAAGATATGATAGAAGAAGCCAAAGCCCTGCTTGATGAATTGTCTTAGATAAACGGTCTACAATTTTTATCTGAAATTTGAGAAAAGAACAAAAAAACAGGTCGATTATCAGGCTAAAAGACATCATTTTGATGGTAAAATGGGCGTTTTAAGACAGGCGGAGGATTGAATTCATTAGCCAATTTCCTAACCAAGCGGAATATGCCGCTGGCCATTTTTTATATCAGAGGTTTCTGATTGATTTCAAACGCTGCGATCTTAATACATCTGACAACAATTTTTCCAATGAAATCATGACAAATTCAATCAGAATAGAATAGGGGATCTTCAAAACCCTCCCAACTCAAGTTGATCGTTTCTGACAAACAATGATACTTTACAGGTACCCTTGGGGACGCCACTTAGAATACAAGGCCGTCAATTAAAATGACGGCCTTTTTTATTGCCGCCGTGAAAGGCAGATATCCAGGAAATTTCATTTTGAGCCTGTCGAAGGGCCCACCGCTCTCAGGCGGGACAATAGGGGCTTGTGCGCCTCAGGCGCATTCAAATCCCCTTGGGGACGCCACTTAAACAAAGAAAAACAAAGGGGTCAAGTCTTCATTCTTGACATATCGCATCCACTCAGCTATTAAGGGGCCAATCCATCTTTCGTAGATGGCACAATCCATTCTTCAGTAAAGGATCTAAAATGGCTCGTCCTTTTAGAATAAAATTCCCCGGCGCTTTTTATCATGTAACCTCACGAGGAAATGAACGCAAAGCCGTCTTCAAAAGCAAACGGGATCGGGAAAAGTTTCTTGAATACCTTGAATCCGCAACACTGCGATATGATGCTCGCATTCACACCTACTGCCTGATGGACAACATTATCACTTGCTGATGGAGACGCCTTCGGGTAATCTGTCTCAGATTATGCGGCATATAAACGGTGCGTATACGACCTATTTCAACGTTAAACGTGATCGATCCGGACACTTATTTCAGGGTCGTTATAAGGCCATTCTGGTTGACATAGATGAATATGCGAAAGAGCTCTCACGCTACATACATCTCAACCCGGTCAGAGCTAAAATAGTTCAGACACCGGAGGAATACACCTGGTCAAGCTATCAATTTTTTATCGGCAAGCAAAAACCTGCCAAATGGCTGCACCGCGACTTTATCCTTGGTTATTTCGGCAAAAGAGTATCCAGCGCCCAAAAGGGATACCAGGATTTTGTAAACGCGCTTGTTTTCGAGGAATATGACAGTCCACTGGAGCAAGTCGTCAGTTCAACCCTGCTGGGCAGCGCTGATTTCATTGCATCAATATACCAACAGGAAGTTGAAGGAATTCGGTTTGCAGTTCGGCATTGGGGAATCCGGCGTATCACAGACCTGCCGGCGTGTAGCACAAAAAATAGAAAAAGATAAAAAATTGAAAAAAAGATTGATCGATTGGAAGAGAAAATAACTATGTCAAGAATGAACGGGCTGTTGCCCAAATGGAAATTTGCTATAAATTTTCATTTTATGAAAATTCGCCATCTATAAAATCAATAACTTAGATGATTTTAAAATGGCCGATTTTCCTTTAATGTCCCCTTCGGGGAATGGGTGAAAAACCCTCGCCTTTAGGCGAAGACTTTAGTAGGCTTGCGATATCATGAAAAGATATCGCAAAACCTCCCACAGTGTATATGACCTCAAGTTTCATTTTGTATGGATAACCAAGTATCGCAAGCCGGTACTCCTTGGAGACGTGGCCATCCGGGTTCGGGATTTGATACGCGAAATATGTAATAGCATGGATATCGAAATCATCAAAGGCCACGTCTCCAAGGATCACGTTCATTTATTTGCATCGGTGCCACCCTACCATTCGGTCAGCGATGTGATGAAAAGGGTAAAAGGAAAAACATCACACAAGTTGCTCAGCGAAAACCGTATGCTGGCAAAAAAATTTTGGGGTTGTCATCTGAAAACAGAGGGGTCGCGTCTTCATTCTTCACTAACTGTCAAGAATGAAGACGCGACCCCTCTGTTTTCATTTGCGGGAGATACGAACCGAACTTTCAACCTTCATATCCCTTTTTGATTTCATCCCAATCAAACGCTTTGAGCTCTCCTCTTTTATAGGCTTCATATCGAGCTTCAGATTCAGCAACCCAACTTTTTTCAATATCCAAATCAGGCCTGTCAAGGCTAGGCAAAATCGCTTCAACTAACCGGATTCGTTCTACCGGTTGAAGTTCTATCGCCTTTTTTGCTAGTTGATCTATAGTTTCCATGATATATCTTTCTTTCTTTCTGGCAGTTAGATCGATTTCATATTTCAGTATTTAGGACAGTCTAATATCATATTTTGATATTGTAAAGAACTGGTTTCAATTAAATGAACTCAGACAGTCGCTTCAGTGAATACATCCCATCCAGGCCCCTGATCGGCTTGGGCTTTTTTTCGTGTTTTGAATAAAAAAGGTGCTTAAACCGCTGGTAATTTTCAGTAACAAACTCCTTTGATCCAATGATTCCTGAATCTGTAAAATAGCGCGTCCGGTGCCGGAAGCGGCTGATGCGGCTGATTTCAAAGCCCTTTTTGCGTTCCCTGGCAACCACTTTTTCGTCGATGACCTGCGCTTGCATCTTGTCCGGGCGATTCAGCGCCCCGGCTTCATACACATACCGACGATATCGTCTGATCCGTTCCTTTTTGTTTCTGATGCTGAATTCTTTGAGGCCGAAGTCGGTGGACAGAAACCGATCTTTATTTTCTGTCTGGATGTGATATCCAAGCGAGCTCCAGCGGTAGTCCTCCGGACGATCGACGATACCAGCCCGTACGGGATTCAAATCGATATACGCCAGGCAGTTGACCAGCGTTTCACCTTTGTCGACAATCACGCTTTTGAAGCGATCTCCCCAGAAATAGCCCCGGCGGTTGTGGCGCCGGTTGTAGTACCGGGCAAATCCAACCTTGATTTCCCGCACAAACTCAGAAAGACTGGACAGCTTTTCACGCCAATAGGGGAGTTGGCCTTCGGTAAACTCCCGGCTCTCGCCAAAAAATGCTTCAAACCGCTTCTGAATATCTTCATCCGAGAATTGGTCTTCCGGGATCATTTTCACCAGCAAATGAAAATGATTGCCCATCAAGCAAAAGCCCAATATTTCGGTAAAATACAGCGCTGAAAACCGTTTAATCAGATCCAGCATAAAATCCTTTTCAACATCTTTCAGCGGAAAACCATCTAAAGCTGTGCGGGACATAACATGATATACGGCTTTTTGATCAGCAATGATCATTCGTGAGGTTCTTGGCATAATTAACCTCCTTTTTCGATATTTTCCAGAACCCATATTCGATGAATCGATTTATATTGAACAAGAAATGTTGTCAAGTATTATTTACCTGTCCCAGTTTTTCACTTGGCGGAGACGACTTAGCCAAACAAAAAACTGGATCACATGCAGAACGCCGAGAGCAGATCTTTAACCTTTACGTAGAACGTATGTTTCAGCGAAAGGAATTAATCGATAATCCGTTCTCCAAGGATAAAGTGATCAATTGGCTAACGCGGTTGGGCAAAGGGATGAAGAAACAATCGCAGTCGGTTTTTATGGTGGAGGAACTCCAACCGATTTGGTTAAACACGATAGGACAGAGGTTAGCGTATGGCACCGTTGCGACATTGATTGTCTCATTCATCTTTTGGATGAACTTGGGCTTGATCTTCGGGTTAATCCCCGGACTGAAAGAAGGGCTAAGAGTTGTGCTGACCTTCGGTATGTTCTGCGGGTTGATCGGTGGTATTGGAGTTGGATCGTCGAAGGTGATTCGTCCAGTAGACAATTGGATTTGGCAGAGAAAGAATCCCAGGATTGGACTTATCGATATTCCCAATTTGATAGCAACGCTGCTTTACTTCCTATTTTGGGGGCAGCTGGCTGCGATATTCGTTTTCCTGGCTGATTTGTTGTTAGTCCGATTTAGTTTACCCCCCGTCTTGTTATGGGGCCGCAACTGGCTTTTCTCAGTGATGCATTTGGGGATAGCTTTTAACCTGGTATTTGTGCTGCTCGGATGGCTATTTTTTGGCTATATCGCCAAAATCAAAAAGCATAGAGCTAAAGTTAACATATCACTGCCTAATCAACTAAACAATTCATTGCCAAATCGTGGAATCCATTTGTCTCTGAAGAATGCGGTGCTTTCATTTTCCATCACAGGGATAATCTTCGGTTTGATTCTATTCTCGTTCGACATGATAGACATCAGGTGGGTGCTTATAATGTTCTTATTCAAACTCGCCCCAGAGGACGCTGGGTGGAACGTGGTAAGGCAGAACTCCTGGCTGATCGGCACGCTGACCCTTGGGCTAATCGGCGGACTATATCTTGGTGGCTCGGCTGTGATTAAACATTATTCCCTGCGATTTATTCTCTGGATAAAGGGCTATACGCCTTTTAACTTCGTTAAATTTCTTGACCATTGTGCGAAGCTGATCTTTCTGAAGAAAGTGGGCGGTGGCTACATGTTCATCCACCGCATGCTCCTGGAACACTTTGCTAAAATGGAAATAAAATCGACCAGGACCAAAAAATCGAAATGACATTCGACCTTGATTCATTCTGCTACCGACATTTATTTGCAAATTATATCATTTCCGCTCCTGGCCAACATTGAAGCGTGAGAATAATGGGGACATCCGTTCTATTTATCTATTTATATAATAGGTGCGATCTGATGCTTAGAGGTTATGCCTCGTAAAGCCCGCATAGATGCGCCCGGTGCACTGCATCACATCATTATCCGTGGAATAGAGCGCAAAGCGATCTTTAAAGACACCACGGACCACGGACCGGGAAAATTTTTTTGAGCGCTTATTAGGCTCATCGGATTTTGTCGAGAGGGTATTGAAGCAAGCCGATGAACAGTTGTTATATTGCGGTACGCAAATTGGGATATAGATGCAGCGATGTTTCCAAAACAATGGGGATCAGTGCGGGTACGGTAAGCAAAGCGGCCAATTTCGGCAGTAAATTATCAGGTATTGGTAAAATTCAAAAACTGATATTGGATACCTGACCTCTGAGAAGGTCTTTTAAAGAACTAAATTGTCAACATAGATAAATGGAACGGATGTCCCCGTTATTCCCCGTTATTCCCACAAAGGCTTCCATGCAGGAAATATTTGAAACAGTGGAATCGGTTTTTTCCACAAGATGAGGCTTTGGCCAGAAATCTAAAAATGTATTTTTGTCAGAAATATACCAACAAGAAGTTGAAGGAAATCGGTTTGCAGTTCGGCATTGGGGAATCTGGCGTATCACAGTCCTGCCGGCGTGTAGCACAAAAAATAGAAAAAGATAAAAAGTTGAAAAAAAAGATTGATTAATTGGAAAAGCAAATATATATGTCAAGAATGAAGACTTGACCCTTCTGTTTTCCACGTGTTGCAGCAGAAAAACTTGCCAACAAGTTAATAGCAAAAAGGCACTCGAAGACATTAAAGCATATCAGCAGAAAGTAGAAAAGGATAAAATCACCCCGCATCACCTGCCTCCGTGTCCCCGTTGCCGCGTTGATTCCAGCTTTTTCAAGATCCACGCCTTTCTTTCGTGAACGCCGGTTTTTGATTATTATCGCAACGGAAAACAAAAGGGTCAAGTCTTCATTCTTGACAAATTTTATAAGAGAGTGAAGAATGAAGACCTGACCCCTATGTTTCTTGGAGGTCATGCCTCGTAAAGCTTGCATAGATGCCCCCGGTGCACTGCATCACATCATTATCCGTGGAATCGAGCGCAAAGCGATCTTTAAAGACACCACGGACCGGAAAAATTTTTTTGAGCGCTGTTATATTGCGGTACGTAAATTGGGATATAGATGCAGCGATGTTTCCAAAACCATGGGGATCAGCGCGGGTACGGTAAGCAAAGCGGCCAATTTCGGCAGTAAATTATCAGGGATTGGTAAAATTCAAAAACTGATATTGGATACCTGACCTCTGAGAAGGTCTTTTAAAGATCTAAATTGTCAAAATAGATAAATGGAACGGACGTCCCCATTATTCCCAATGATTTTCTTGACAAAATTCACTAAAATTGCGAAATGGAGGCGAAGACTTTCAAAATGGCTCTCAACCATGAAAGCTGGAGCCCCCACCAATGACCCTTATAAAATCCTACTTAATCAACGCCATCGCCGAACAAAACGTGTTCGCCCGCAAAAAATCATCAGAAATTGTTGAAACAATCTTTGAATTAGTCAATTCTACCCACGAATCCGGTGAGGATGTTCTGATCTCAGGGTTCGGCAAGTTTTGTGTCAAGAATAAACGAGAGCCTAAAGGTCGAAATCCGGCAACCGGTGATGATAGGATACTGGGTGCGAGGCGGGTGGTGACTTTTAAGTGCAGTAAGGTATTAAAAAAGTGTGAATGGTTTCCAAAAGGTACAAAATGAACAAAGATAAACTTGAAAAGATTTTAAAGGACCATGACATTTGGCTGGAATCAAGAAAAGTGGACGGGAAACAAGCCAATTTTCAGAAGGCGAATCTTAAGAAGGTTGTATTTAAAGATAAGAACCTCAGAAAAGCTGACTTTCAAGATGCTGACTTACAGTGGGCAGATTTTCGAGGAACTGATCTTCGCAGTGCTAATTTCAAAAGGGCGAATCTCCGCGGGGCGAACCTTCTTAGGGCTAATCTGAAAAATGCTTTCCTTTGTGAGGCTCAACTGAATGGAGCTGATCTTCGAAAAACTAATCTAAGGGGAGCAAATCTGAAAGAGGCCAATCTTGAGTCATCATACATTCAAGGTGCAATACTCAATGATGCTAATATTCAAGGTGCAAATATTCAAGGTTCGAACTTTCGAAACTCTTTTCTTCGGAATGCAGATTTTCGAGGCGCAAATCTTCGAAATGCTAATCTATTTGAAGCGGATTTGTATAGAGCAATTTTCATAAAATCAGACTTACGAAATTCACATTTGCAAAAAGCTAGGCTTGTCGATACAAATCTAAAGGAGTCCAATTTGCGTGAGAGTAATATTGAAGGAACGAATTTGATAGATACTATATTTGAAAATGCTGAATTGCAGGAGGCAAACTTTTCAAAATCAATGATTGATGGTGGGAACTTTAATAAGGCACAATTACGAAATATAAATTTTCAAAGTTCTAAGTTAGAAAATGTTAATTTAATAGGCTCTGACTTACAGAACGCCAATTTAGAAGGGGCAAGTATTAAAAAATGCTGCTTTCGTCGAAGCAATATGCAAGGGGCTAATTTCGAGAACACTAAACTTGAAAATAATGACTTTGTGAAAGTCAATCTTTCTGGAACTAAGCTTCAAAAAATTAATTTTAGTAGAGCTAAATTTAACAGAGCTATTTTTCGAGGAGTTGATCTTCGGGACTCTAATCTAATGGATGCTCTATTATCTGAGGCTGATCTCGAAGGCGCCAACCTAACGGGCACTAATTTTAATAATGCCGATTTGTCAGGAGCCAACTTTACTGGGGCAATTTTGTCAGGGGCAAATCTTAAGAATGCTATTTTGAATAGGCCAAAAATAGGAAAAATCAATTTGGATAAAGCAGTGCTGAAAAATATTATGATCGATTATTACAATATATCAGACATTCCAGAGAGTTTGAAAAAAAAATATGGAGCATCATTCCTTGTGCATGGTTGGTCAGTTGAAAACGAAACAGGAAATTACATAACAAAATCAATCGAGTTTCCGCCGGAATATTTTCAAGCAGGAATTTCAATTTTAAATTATTTTGGAATCATACTTAGAAAGAAATACCCCGATCAAAAGGCAAAGGTTAATATCGAACAAAATGGTTTAAAAGTTACTATGATAGTTGAGCCACTGTTAGGTGATGCTGAAACCATCGAAAAGGCACTTGACGAATATGGGCTTGTTATTTCTGGCAGGATACCGCTTGAGGAGTACACAGATGATGACCTTTTAATTTTAGAACTCAAGCAAGAACTGAGATCAGCCCAGAACAAAATAGATACTCAACGGGAGTTGCTAAAGATAAAAGGTGATCAAATTGAGGATTTTAAGAAACTGCTGGAAAAATCATTGCAAAACCCGTCTCCAGTTTACATTTATGCTCGACCAAAAGCTGAAGCTAAAATATTTCAGGAAATAGAGCTTAAATTTACACCACAATTCTCCTTGATACAACCCAGGAGCGGAGCCCTGGGGTCGGGCCACAGCAACATGTTGAAAAATTGAGAAAAGAGGACTAATAACACCGTTATTTCGCCCTTAATCGGTTAGTTTTCATGCAAAAACTCTGCGATTAAGAACGCTGGTTAATTATTCCAAAAATAGGTGTTCTCGTAATCCAGTCTATCGGCATTGCCGAATGGCGTTATCACCTCCCGAGGTTCAAATGTATATTATGTCTTTTTGCACGGGCCATTTTTCGTCGAGTCTCTTAACACTACAGCGAAACTTCGGCCTTAAGTTTTTGAGCGAGTCGGACCTTTTTCTTACGATGCGATTTGTAAGCCGTTAGATTGCGCTGTAAATGGTACTCAACGATTTCCATCATCCCGTTTAAG
>Ga0209454_1000110_pt1 | contig 58480 bp, 38 predicted proteins | sample WorMetHERISLAND1_2_FD_187400 | JGI IMG/M metagenome (GOLD analysis project Ga0209454, IMG submission 187400) | Marine gutless worms symbiont microbial communities from Max Planck institute for Marine Microbiology, Germany - Olavius geniculatus... | ecosystem: Host-associated > Annelida >... | reverse complement strand
GCTTAAACGGGATGATGGAAATCGTTGAGTACCATTTACAGCGCAATCTAACGGCTTACAAATCGCATCGTAAGAAAAAGGTCCGACTCGCTCAAAAACTTAAGGCCGAAGTTTCGCTGTAGTGTTAAGTTATTTCAATTAAAATCCAAAGCGAAAGGAGGGAAGGGTAATGAGAAAAACTAGCATAAATAAAACGTCGACTCTCCTAATTACCCTGGCCATGATCTGTCTCCCGGCTGCTGCGCAGGCCGTCCTGATTACGACAAACTTCGATCTCCCAGATTCACAGGTCATTTCCGGCGACAATGTTACCGTAGACCTTCAGGCCACCATCGATGCGACTTCGCCCATAGTATCGTTCGGACTCGACATCAACTTCGATCCCTTGATTCTCGAAACCGTCAGTGTCGTGGTGCCGACGCCTGTGCCATTTGTTGGCTCGGTAATTAATTTATCGACCGATGGCTTGATTGAAATGTTTGGGTTTGCCTCGGTTCCGGTAAGCGGCATGGTCAACTTGGCGAGTTTAACCTTTCTCGGTCAGGAATCGGGGTCGACATCGCTAACAGCCACCATCAATCCACTGGAACCGACGGAAGGTTTTGGTACTTTACTACCTCCGTTTAAGGTTTCGCTAGGTGTGATTTCCTTAGGGGAAGGGACGGTAGCGGTGGTACCCGAACCAAGTACCTGGCTGATGATGAGTACTAGTCTTCTCGGTATAGCATTTTATGGTTGGCGGAAACGTCAACAGGGAAGCTAGATTTATTCGACAAATGACTATATATCAGTGATCACACTCGGATTAAGACAGGTAGGTATAGGGCATTTAAACATTTCATAGCGAAATCCCGCAGCAGCAGGATAGGCACAAGTTCTGCAATATTAGGTGTTGGGCATACCATGAAGACGTCATCGTTGTAAACGAAGCCATTGGTAATCAACCCATATAAATGCGGATTGAAATTTTGAAAATCACCAAAACCAGGCAGCGGTTAAAGCTTGTAAATGACTAGAATGTTTTAATCTTATATGATGTTTCCAATACCAGTACTGCTAAGCGATGAACTAGATTTATAACCCTGATGTCCGACCATTCGATTTTCACTTGACGAAAATTAGCTGTTGACAAATCCTTATTTTCAAGATAGCTAAGATTTTGCCACATAGTGGCATATCTTGCTCACCACCATCTAAGCTTCTTGCGCCAGTGGACACTAGAAATAATGATGTGCCCCTGAATTCCACCAAAAAGAATCCTAAAAATCAAAGCGTTGCATCAAGTCAGGTTTCAGTCATGTTCTAAGATATCGAAGGCTTTACCTCATTATTCGAAAAGATCGGGAAAAAAGGCGTCGACCTTTTGTACGGAACTTAAGCATGGGAGGCAGATGCAAACACTCCCGCACCCACTCTCGAAGATCTAGCCGAAACCATCGAGGTGCAGTTTACGCCTGAGATTACAAAGCTGGGCCAGGATCTTGAGAACAATCCGGTCCGGATCTACAACTGGGTGCGGAACAACATCCGGTTTGTGCCCATCTGGGGCAGCATACAGGGAGCATCCCATTGTCTTGAAACCCGCGTATGCAATACGTTTGACACAGCCTCGCTGCTCATCGCCCTGCTCAGGGTCTCGGGGATTCCGGCCCGGTATCAAATGGGAACAATCGAAGTCCCGATTGAGCCGTTCTTGAACTGGGCCGGTGGGTTTACCGATCCCGACGCCGCCGCATCGTTGTTCGCCAGCGGGGGGGTGCCGTCGGTGGTCGAACGGATTGACGACAGCGGCCAGGTTGTCACCATAACGTTAGAGCATGTCTGGGTGAAAGCCTTTGTGGATTACATTCCCTCGGGCGGGGCCTTGCACTCGCAGGGCGACACATGGGTGGCGCTGGACCCAAGCTTCAAACAATACAAGTACACCGAAAGGGTTGATTTGGAAACAGTTGTTCCATCAAATGTCCAGGATTTCGCGGAACAACTGCTTACGAACGCAACAATTGATCCAGAGACGGATTCTGTGACAAACATTGATTCGGCGGCTATAGAATCATTTGTTCACCAATTCCTGGACGATCGCCTAGACTATATAAAAACAAATCTGCCTGATGCATCTGTGGATGAAATCACCGGCGCCCAGGTAATTGCGGGACATGCTCCACCCCTCTCGCCTGCCACCACGCCATATCGCGTGTTGGCATTTGGCCTTGAACTCGCAGATATCCCCGCTGGGCTCCGACATAAGGTGACGTTTGATTTAGGGGTACCTCCAACTGTTGCCGATTTGACTGAATTTATTTACACGGCGATTCTTCCCGAAATAGCCGGGCAGAGTGTTTTGCTCCTATATACACCTGCATCAGATGCGGACGAGCAGCTCTTGATATCTTCAGTTTCTCAATTCAAGCCCTGGCCTTCCTCTATCCGCTTGAGGCCACAACTCTATGTCGGGCATCAGCTTGTAGCGCAGGGCAACCCGTTACCGGTCGGTAGTCATGTAGTTTTCGGGATCACATTTGCGGCGCCGACCCTATCCACCCCGGTCATTTCAAATACCACCCTTGTTGGCGAAAGTTCCGCGATTGGCCTCGATCTTAACGGGATTGCGCCCGCTCAGTTAGAAGTTCTGCGGCAAAAAGCTAAAAGTATTGGCAACCTGCTTCAGCAAGAGAACTTCGACGAACTAACTGGCCGAGATTTCGCTGAGGGAATTCTAGCGAGTAACATTGTCACATGGTTTGCCTTGGTGGATCAGATGAACGAACTCTCCTCGCGCGCTGCTGGGGTTGTCACCATCCGTTATCCTTCGGCGGGACGTTTCTTTTCCCAGTTGAGAGTTACCTCGTTATTTGCAATACCAATCTCAGTCTCGTCTCAAGGACTCAGTATGGACGTTGACCGAGATATTGTTATAAGCTTAGCAAAAGATGGCGATTTGGCCAAGTCTGCAGCACTGACGTTCGGGCAGGGCGCTTTTGGCTCAGCTCTGGAAGCCGAAGTGCCTATCACCATGTTATCTTCCACTAACAATCCGGTAAACGGGGTAGCCACCCCACACGCCCTCAGACAGGCCAATGATCAGGGTACCCCGATTCACAAGATCAATGCGTCCAACGCATCAGCAATTTTGCCGTTGTTGCGGATTGACCAGAGCGACCTCACAGATATTCAGGACGCAATCAACGCTGGTCTCGAAGTGATTGTCCCAGAGACACCTGTAACCTCCAATAGCCGAAACGTGTTGGGCATTGTGATACAAGACCCTCTGACAGGCTCAGCGAGCTTCGTCATCAGTGGTGGGATTAATGGAGCGCAGGTTGAGCCCGAAGTGGTGGAAGAAATTAAGGCTATAATTCCTGTTCTCTTTCTTGCTGTAGGCGGTTTAGCATTTATTTCAGGCATACTTGCTGGTGTTGTAGCCATAGTTTTAGGCTTCATTTTATCTGTCACAGTATTTCTAGCATTTGTCGTTGCCGAAATTTTTGGTTTTTCATTTTGCGACGCTATGGGTGCGTTCTTAAGTATCTATGCCAGTATCCCATTTAGCATTGCTAACTTTGGTTTTGCTGCCTTTCTTTTTATCGGATTGGCGGTATGGGCTGTATGGGCACTTAGTTGTCGTGAGCTTACGAGGGAATAAAGATTCTATGGAGTATTTTGTAAATCCGTTGTGTTATTGCTAAACAACTGCACACAAACGTTAAGGTTCTTTACCAAGCTTTAGGCAGCGCAAAGGGCATTGGCGGTAAATGCAAGCCTATTAATCAGAGTGGGGAATTTAGAATATGAGCGCCTTTAAACAGTTCATAGCTCAAGTCATTCTCACGCCATTTGCGATCTTGGTCGGGACGATAGCGGTCTTCGCGCAATCGGAAGCTACAACTAATGGGCTGAGTTACCTGACAATTACTCAAAACGCCGATGGCAGCTGGGGCGAAACGCCGACTTCGTTGAATACCCCATTCCCCACCACTGCTGAAGTCATAAAAGCGCTACTTGCCGCTGAGACATCCCCATCCACCCATCAAACCGAAGCGCTGCAGTTTCTCGCGGAGCAGGCCGTCGAGGTCACGCCGTTTCTCGCCGCACGGCTCCATGCCTTTGCAGGCACCGGCAACGACACTTCAGCCGACGTTGACACGCTGCTGACCCGGCACAACCCGGATGGGGGCTGGGGCGTCACGGACGGGTTCGAGAGCGATGTGCTGGATACCGCCTTGGCCCTGATAGCCCTGCAGGCCGCGCATGTCAGTACCAATGAGGTTGTAACGAAAGCATTGGGTTTCCTGGTTAGCACCCAGAATCCCGATGGCGGGTGGGGACTGGTGCCCGGGGATGAGAGTCGGATCTTCTACTCCGCCTTTGCGCTTCAGGCGCTGAACGGATATCGCTTGCAGTTTGCATTGTCTGATAGCCAGGACCGCGCCCTCGCATATCTGCGCGGCTTACAAAACTCGGAGGGCGGCTATGGCAATTCTCCCAGCACAGCATTCGAGACTGCTCTTAGCTTGCTTGCGGTCTTTGGGAGCGGCTTCCCGCGCACCCCTGCGGAGACCGCTGCTCTCGATTTTCTCCGGGATGCCCAACAAGCCAACGGAAGTTGGGCCGATGATGCCTATTCCACGGCCTTGGCGCTTCGTGCGCTCGATCTGGCAGAGGAGAACACAGACCCGGGTGGGGGTGCCGACCCCGGTGAGGATCCTGATCCTGGTGAAGATCCAGACCCCGATGGAGATGCGGGCCCGAGTGTGGAAGCCGGACCCGACCAGGTCGTGCAGGAGGGAATCACGGCAAGACTGGCCTTTGCAACCTTCATTAGTGCAGATACACCGCAGACGCATACCGCCACCATCGACTGGGGTGATGACACCGTGGACGCCGGCACCATCGGTACAAGCGGCGGCGCCGGCACCATCTCCGGTGCGCATACTTATGTGGATGAGGGAGCTTTCACCGTCACCATAAGGGTGGCGAACAGCGCCGGTGCAGTCGGTATTGACTCCCTCACGATAACCGTGAACAATACGCAGCCCGCGGTGGAAGCCGGCCCGGACCAGGCGGTGGATGAGGGCGACACCGTGAGACTGGCGCCGGCCACCTTTGTAGACCAAGGTACCTCGGACACCCATACCGCTATCATAGACTGGGGTGACGACATCATGGAGTCGGGCACGGTCACGGAGCCGGCCGAAGACAACGAGTTTCAGGGCATCGGTGCCGTCTCCGGCTCCCACATTTACCCGGATGCAGGGACTTTCGTGGTTGAGGTATGTGTCAGTGATGACGACACCACGGGTTGCGACAGCTTTCAGGTGAGCGTCCTGCCGAATATGCCGGATCTCATCGTGACGCTGGTTGATGGCTCCAGCGTGACAGGTGACTTTCAGACCCTCGAGATCTCAGGCACCGCGAGCGCAGAGGTCGCCAACCAGGGAGATGCGACGGTCGAGGGGGAATTCGCCGTCACCTTTTTCGAGGATGCCAATGGAAACGCCGCCTTCGACGCCGGTGTCGACAACATTCTGGGAAGCACCGCCCATGATCAGCTCGAAGTGGGTGAGACGGCGATGGTAAGCGCTTCAGTATCCGGCAGCGTAAATTTCCGGGACAACCGAATTTACGCCTTTGTGGATAGTGATGAGGTTATTGCCGAGTTGAACGAAGCCAATAACTATTCAAACACCGGTTTGGCCTGTGAGTTCAAGCCCCCGGTGGGCTCCTTCAACCCGGTGGTGAAATTCCACGCAATGGAAGGATTGAATGTCAAGTCCACGCCGATGGTGGCGAATCTGACGGACGACAACGGCGACGGCTTGGTTGACGAAAAAGACATCCCGGACATCGTCTTTGCCACAATGTCGACCAAGAGCCAGTTCACCGGCGGTCCGATCAAAGCGGTCAGCGGCGATGACGGACGGGAGATCTTTTCCGCCGGAGAACCCAACCTCGTTGCAAGCGTGAATCAAATCGGCGTGGCTGATATTGACGGCGACGGCTTTCCAGAGATCGTCGCTGCACATCGGGACGGGCGCCGCCTGATCGCGTTCGAACACACGGGAGCGTTCAAGTGGTTCAGCGATGACGATGAAGGCGGTTTGCCCGCGCGCAGCGACCACGGCGGTGTCATCTCCATTGCCAACCTGGATGGCACCGGTCTGCCCGAGATCGTGGTGGGAGCATCGGTTTATTCCGCGGATGGCAAGCTGCTCGGCGACGGCCGCGACCTGGGTGGGACCACAGCCTTCAAATTGGCCGAAGCTATCTCTTCTGTGGCCGACATAGATCTGGATGGCACGCCGGAGATCATCGCAGGACCCACGGTATATCGCCTTGTGGATGGAGAACTGACTGTAGTTTGGCAGCGAACCGACCGAACCGATGGGTACGTGGGCATCGCCAACTTCGATGATGACCCGTTTGCAGAGATTGTCATCGTCGGCTCCAACCACGTTTATGTTCTCAACCACGACGGCACCGATGCCGAAGGGTGGAATCCGCCGTCGAACGAACCGGTAGCGATTCCGGGTGGGGGTGAAGGCGGCGCGCCGACGATCGCCGATTACGACGGTGATGGTATTCCTGAAATCGGCATAGCCGGGGCGAGCCGGTATGCGGTATTCGAACATAATGGGAGCGTTCGCTGGACAAGCGCGGTCGAGGATTTCTCCTCCAGAACGACGGGTTCGACCCCGTTTGATTTCGACGGGGATGGGAGTGTGGAAGTTGTCTATCGAGACGAGCGGTTTCTTCGTATCTACCGGGGCACCGATGGTGCCGTCCTCTTCAAGTTGCCGATGGTGTCGTCGACGGCGACTGAGATGCCTGTCGTTGCCGACGTCGACAACGACGGCAACGCCGAAATCGTGGTCTGTTCCGATCACAAATTCACTGGAGACCCTTTGGTCGACAGCGGTATCTATGTCATCGAAGACGCAAACGACAACTGGGTTGGCGCCCGTCCCATCTGGAACCAGCACAGCTATCACATCACCAACATCAACGATGACGCCACGGTGCCGCTGATCGAGGCGAACAACTGGGAGACATTCAACAACTACCGGCAGAACACCGGCCCCGTGTTCGCCTCGCCGGACCTGACCGCCTCCTTCGTGCGCACCACAGAGGATAACGACAAATTAGACGTCACCGCCCGGATCGGCAACGGCGGTGCGAACATTGCCGGCTCGGGCGTACCGGTCTCTTTCTACGACGGCGATCCGGAATTCGGCGGCACGCTCCTTGGCACGGTCAGCACGACTTTGGTCCTCCAGCCCGGGCAGTTCGAAGACGTGACGTTGACCCTGCCGGGCAGCTCGACGACCGCTGAATCGATATGGGTGGTAGCCGACGATCCCCGTGTGATCACGAGACCTCTGAACCTGGCCCGTGCCGTCGGTGTGACGACGAACGTGAGCAGTTCCCTGGGATTCGGCGTGGTTCCTGGTTTGGCGATTGACGGCAGGTTGAATACCTCATGGTTTACGGGCTTCGGTGATGCGGTCAATCTCAATCGAGGCAGAATCCCCTTCTTTGAGATCATCTTGCCCGAGGAGGCCACGGTCACGGAGCTGCGAATGTTTGGCAATCGCGAGTCCCCGGATGGGTTTGACTTCTTTGCGGGAATTTTCCAGGTGTTCAACACCTCGGGCGAAGTCGTCTTCGACAGTGGCGAGGTGGAATTGCCGGCGCCTGACCGGGACATCACCTTGTCCATTCCGGAAATCAGCGGGGTGCGGCGGGTGCGTTTCACGGCCACCGCTGATGAAAGCAAACAACCGGGTTTCGCAGAACTGGAAGTGATCGGTCAGTTTTTTTCCGATTTCATTGACGTGATAAACGAATGCGACGAGACGAACAACGCCCATGATTCGGGGCTGTTCCTGCCCAACGCAGCTCCAGTGGCGGAGGCTGGTGGCCCATATGTGGCAGATGAGGGCCGTACGATCCGGCTGGATGGCTCGGACTCTTTCGACTCCGACGGCAATCTTCTCAGCCATAGGTGGCAGTTCCAGAACCAAAGTTACTTCGACGTCTTTGTGGACATTTCCCTGGACGATGACTTCTCCGGCACCGCCGCCCTCAATGTGAACGACGGCCGGGGAGGAAGCGGCAGTGATACCGCCACGGTTACCTTTAACAATGTGGCCCCAACCGTCAACGCCGGTGCCGAGCAAACGGCTCGTGTCGGCGAGATGATGAGCCTGGCATCTGTTGCCTTTACAGATCCCGGGGTTCTGGACAGTCATGACGCCACCATATATTGGGGGGATGGAACTGTTGAGGCAGGTGCCGTAACCCAGGGTGCAGGCTCTGGCACTGTCTCCGGCCCCCATGTTTATGCTGCAAGTGGCGTATTCAGTGTCACTGTCACGGTGACGGACGACGACGGTGGCCTCGGGGCCGATAAACTCGCCATTACGGTCCTGCCGGCGAATTTACCATCGCTCCCTTCTCCCTCTCAGGATCTTGACGGCGACGGCTTTGAAGGCGGCAGAGACTGTGACGACACAAATCCCGACGTCCATCCCGGGAGGTTGGAAATCCCCGGCAACGGTATTGACGACGATTGCAACCCGGCAACCCTCGACACCATCGCAGAGGGTTTGGTGACGTGTTCCATCGTCAGTGATAAACGCAACTATACATCCAACGCCCAGGTCCAGCTGACGGCCGCTGTACAAAACACCAGCGCTGATCTGGCTGTGGTTGCCATCGAAGCAGAATTTGGGGTGAGCGAGCCCGGCGGGCAAATCGTTTTTACGGAGACAGTGCCGGTCAACACTCTAGTTCCTGATGGTTTGGCCAGACCCACGGTTGCGTTCAATACTCAGACCAGAGCGCCTGGTAATTATTTGGCGACACTCATTTTACGCTCCGGCCCTATAGTGGTTTGCAAGGCGGAGGCTTCGTTTGACATTCTGCCCAGCGCCGAGCAAGCGAGCGCCTTTATCGGAAGTGTGACCGCCGACCCCATCGAGATTATGCAAGGAAAGGAGACCACGTTGAGTTACCAGATCAGCAATGTGGGCAATGAGGACCTTGCCAGTGTTGCATTGATTGTTTTAGTGACATCACTCGACAGTGGGCAGGTCGTGAAGCGTTTTGTGGATCAAATCCCCTTAAACAAGGGCCAATTCTTCAATAACAGTCGGATTTTCGACAGTTTTGGGACCCCGGCCGGGGACTACTTGATAATATTGCAAGCAGAAAGCAGTCCCAACCAAACCCTGGCTGCGGCTGTCTTGGGCATCTTCGCGGCGGCCCCAGTGGCGGATGCCGGTCCGGACCAAGAGGTGGAAACGGGCACACGGGTCACGTTGGATGGGAGCGGTTCCTTCGACCCGGGTGGCGATCCGTTAGCCTTCAGCTGGAAGTTTGTCTCAATTCCTCCGGAAAGCAGCGTTACAGATGTAGATTTAGAGAATAGCGCGACGGTCTCGCCCTCCTTTACACCGGATATCAGCGGGGATTACACCCTGCAGCTCGACGTCAGCGATGGGGGATTGAGCGCCAGTGACCGCGTCACCATCAATGCAAACCGGCCTCCTGTGGCCGATGCCGGCGCGCACCAGAATGTGGAGACGGCCACACCGGTCACCCTCGACGGTACGAACTCCTTCGATCCGGACGGTGAAATGTTCACCTATAGCTGGAGCATGGATTGGACCGTTGATGCCAAATCGGATGACAGCCTGCTGACCGATGCGGATATTGAGGGGAGAACGACGCCGATGCCGGCCTTTACCCCGGATGTGGATGGCGTTTACGTTTTTCGGCTCACCGTCACCGACGGACGGTTGGACAGCGACTTTGACTTTGTGGAAATCACAGCTAAGAGCCCGAATGTGCCGCCCAATGCCAAGGCCGGAAAGGATCTGGCTACCTTCCTTGGCGATGGGGTCATCCTCGATGGCATTGAAAGTGAGGATCCAGATAAAGGTCCGGATCCCCTAACGTATGAGTGGACCTTCGAAGCATTACCCGACGAGAGTAAATTGACCGAGGCGGACATCGTCGATCATGATCGCTCTCAAGCTAGCTTCTTCCCTGACGCGATCGGCACCTATCAGGTCAGGATCAGGGTCTCTGATGGTAAAGATAGCGATGCGGATGATCTGATCGTCACCGTCACCCAGCGCAATGTTCCTCCGAATGCCGATGCCGGCAAGGATCAAGAGATATCCTTGGGGGATGAGGCGCTTTTGGACGGCACCGCCAGCTATGATCCGGACAATGGACCGGACGCTTTGTCCTATATATGGCGCTTTGTTTCGGTGGCCGAGGGGAGTGCCCTCACCAACGACGATCTTCTCGAGGCCAACACGTCAATGGCGCAATTTACTCCGGATGTCGCGGGCAGCTATGTTTTAGAAATCGAAGTCTTCGACGGCCAAGAGAGCGGCTTCGACAACGTGATGATCCGTGTAGCTCAGCCGCCGACCCAACAGCCCATAGAAGATCTCTATGCCCGGGCCAAGGATGCAAAGGTGAATCTGGTCGGGTCGCCGGTTCCGGAGGCCCAATACTACAACGTCTACCGCACGGTCGGTAGCGAACCATTTACGCTGATCAAAGAGCGGCACGTAACGGATTATGCTGTCTACGCCGATTTTAGGCTGACCAACGGCGTAACTTACCGGTACGTGGTCCGATGGGTCGATGCCGAGAGCCGCGAAGCCCCGGATTCCAATGAGGCGAATGCCACGCCGGTCTCCCGCAGAGCAAGGAGGCGGTAGAATTCCATAAATCTTCAATCTTCAGTCTTCAATCTTCAATAATCTAGAAGTATTCGTTTGGAAAAATCTTAAAAAAAGCGTCCTGCACCCGCTGCCAGAGGCTCTGGGCCGGCTACCGGGTCAGGGCGCCGTCATGGGATACCCGGATCAGTTTGCCTTTCTCATCCAGCGTCACTCGCCAGCTGTTTTTGGGCTCCAGCAGGTATTCAATCTTTTGGGCCAATTCCTGACCCAGTTTGGGGCTGTCAATTAAAATCCCCATTTCCGTGTTGATATTTCTGCTGCGCGGATCCAGGTTGAAGGACCCGATAAATACGCGGGAACGGTCAACCACCGCGGCCTTGGTGTGCAGGCCGACAAATCCTGTAACAACCGGGGGGGGTGTCGACTTCGGTTTTGATGGCGGCATCCGGCCGCAATTCATAAAGATCGACGCCGGAATCCAAAATGGCCTGGCGCATGGGACCGTAGTGGCTGTTGACGGCCGGCACGTCCTGGGAGGCCAGGGAGTTGGTGACAATCCGTAATTTAACACCCCGCTCCACCAGTTGGCGGGCGTTGGCCAGCATTTCCTCATCCGGGATCAAATAGGCGTTGTTGACCAGCTCGGCTTGGGGTCCGGATAATCTTCCCGCACAGAGGGGCCGGTGCAGGAGGTGGCATGGATCAAAAAAAGAAAGCCGACGATGCATTTCAAAAATCTCATAAAGAATTTGACTTTCAGCATGTCGACCTCCTTAACCGCTTAATATGATTGCAGTGCCTGTTGTTAGTGATCATTTTCGCCACCAGGAAGCTCAGACCCCCAGATGGGTATTAACTCATTTTTTCTTGATGATGGATAGCGCTATGTCCACTTTAATTATTCTGCTTTCGCCTTTTTATCAAATAAAGGTAAAGACATGGAATTAAAATTTTGATAATGTTTGATAATAATTGCCAAGAAAAGTATAAAAATGAAACGAAAGAAAACGATATTGGTCGTTGACGATCATCCCCTTTTTCGGGAAGGGCTCAAGAGTATTATTGGACGTATCACTAGGTATGAAGTAGTCGGAGAGGCAGGCAACGGGCGTGAAGCCCTCAAATTGGCCCAAAGGCTCGGACCTGATCTGGTCCTGGTGGATATGTCCCTGCCGGATCAAACAGGGATCGAATTGACTCGGAAAATGCTAAGTCTATCCTCTAAGATTCGTATTGTAATCGTCAGCATGCATTCCAAAGCCGATTACATCGTTAAAGCTTTCCAGGCCGGTGCTAAAGGTTATGTGGTAAAAGAATCTGCCTCTGAAAAACTTTTGCAGGCGATTGATAACGTTTTAAAGGGCGACTATTTCATGGATTCTCATGTCTCTAAAGAGGTTGTTAGAAAGCTTGTGGGACTACAGAAAAGTGAGCAAAACATTACGGATGCTGCTTATGGTGCTTTGACTCCTCGAGAGAAGGAAGTTATGGCCCTGGTGGCTGAAGGACTTACCACCAATCAAATCAGCGAGAGGCTTTTCATAAGCTCAAAAACGGTTGAAAACCATCGCTCCAGTATTATGCGCAAGCTTGATCTCCACAGCACCATTGAAGTTGCTCGCTATGCCGTAAAGCTTGGACTGATCGACATTGATCTGTGGAAAGAATAAATTTACGATTCAACTGCCCTTAAAATCCCCAGGATCGTTCTCATTTGTATCTATTTCTATTTCATCATTAAAATATTGAGGTTGTTTTACCGATACCCCACAATTTTGTAAATTAATCCCCCTATTCGATCGGGACAATCCCCCATGTATAAGAGTTTTTCCCAATAAAATAAAGTCTAATCCCTATAGACAAAGAATTAAAATCGGTTATAAATCATCCGCAGGTAAAAAGTTGACATAAACGATTGGGGGACGGAGGCATTTATTAAATTTCAGCTTCTGTTTAGGATTTCAAGTATTGAGATAAGGACCTATCCGTCTGAAAACATAGTATCATGAAAAATAAAGATTTGGAATATTTCCGTAAAAAGTTGAGTCGTTGGCAGGATGATCTTTGCAAACAGGCTGATCATACCTTCACAGATCTTCAAGAGTCAGCTGTTAAAGCAATTGATCCTGTAGATCAAGCATCCTTGGAAGTAACCCGCGACTTTACGCTACGAATAAGAGACCGCGAAAGCAGGTTAATCGAAAAAATAGGCAAATCTCTCATACGGATCGAAGAGGGCACTTTCGGTATCTGTGATATGTGCGGTGAAGATATCTCCATACAACGACTAAAGGCCAGACCTGTTACAAACTTTTGTATTAGCTGTAAAAATAAAATGGAATCACTTGAAGAATTAATGGGAACGTAATGACCTTATGGGAAATGATAAGGTTGATATAGCACACCTTATTAGAAGCATCCAGCGTCTCGAGAAAAGTCCTGATTGTTTTGGTGTGGCAAAAATTCAAAGAAATTGTGACAGTCAGAACTGCGTCTGGCGGAATCTTTGCCTGGAAAAATCGCGGGATCTCCAAGATAATAAAACGTCTTAAGTTATACCTTGTGAGGAGCAACAATTCGATTGTATGTATTCAATGAAGGCACAACAGCTATGGATATGAAGCACAATACTTGTTTGAGAGAAGCCAAAATGAAAACCAATCCGGAGAAACGATCATGTCGGCGTCATAGCTATACCGTGCCTATCGTGTTTTCATATTTCAATAATGAACATTTTATAGAGGCTCAAACACTTAACCATTCGGCCGATGGTATGTGCTTTAAATCAAGTTTTTCCGTTAATCCCGGGGCTACATTATATATCAGAGTAATAAAATTCTATTCCAATGGCTCCTTCAACGGCGGTTGCGGAATGTTAAGATCAGTGACGCTCGCCGAGGTAAAATGGTGCTGTGAGATACTCAATTTAAATGAACCATTTTATCAAATCGGTGTGAAGTATCACCGATTGGAATATTAGTTCCCAATCATCCACCTTCTTTTTGCATTAACCTTCTTCTGCCGGCCTGACGGTTTAAGAGAGACTGGTTATGGCAAGCAGCTTTGTCTGGGGGGGCGAAAGAGGGTGGTTTGCGGCCTGCCTGTGAAACATCAAGCAGGCAGGTCGCATTACACATATATTTGCAGCAGGTTTAATTGAAATCTATCCTTAAAGGAAGGATAACATCTTGGCTAGGGATTCCAAGATTCATTTTTAGCATTGAGAGATGATTGGATACAATTCACTTTCTCGACGCTGAAAGCGCAGATCAGAATTTTACAATATTTAATCAGGAGGTTGTCGCAATGTCTAAAGGTACTGTAAAATGGTTTAACGAAAAAAAAGGGTTTGGATTCATTGAACAAGATGAAGGCCCTGATGTATTCGTTCATCACACAGGAATCAACGCAACTGGGTTTAGGTCACTTACAGAAGGTGAACAGGTTTCTTTTGATTTAGAGCAGGGGCCAAAAGGGCCTAAGGCTGTAAATGTTACTGTAGTTTAACGGATAGATTGGTGATAAAAAAGGAGCCTTCCTTCAAGATAAAAGCCGCACAAAAGATATAATATGCGGCTTTTTGATTTCTGAATTTTGGCGTAATTTTCGCCAACAATGATGAATATGGTTTTATGAACTTTGCCAAAAGTGAATATGACCTTTAAGTCGCCTGCAGTAACTGCTCCAAGTACACTTCAATAAAACTGTGTTCTATCCAGCCAGTTATCAGCATGGGCGAGGCAACTGACAAGGGCCTCAGGGACTACTTTATGGCTATGAACGTTGCCAGTCCGCCCACCCGGCCCAGAGTATCTATAATAATCCCTAACTATGCATTAATTCTTGTCATCTAGCCTGACCGATGTACTTGAGACCGTTGCTAATTACGAGCAGATGCTGGATGCTGGATACTTGATGCTGGATGACGAAGAAAGCACGATCGGAGAATTCCACAACCATCCAGTATCCAGCCTGCCGGGCCGAAGCTCTGAAAGAGCGAAGGCTGGAAACCAGAATCGAGGATCAGTCAATACCGGCGCCGTTTTTCATTGCAGCGGCCAAGATTGATTTCAACATTTTATGCAACTATAAGGTAATCCCTCCGCTGCTTTGAGAATGTACCTAGAAGTTGACCTAAAGCAACTTAGCAATCTTGAAGAATTTTGCCTAATACACCGTGAGTTTTTATCCATTCTCAATTTCAACGTTAGTACCTAAATTTTTCGGAGACCATAAAGGATATTGCAAATAAAAGTCGGGGTGCTATATATAAACCACGGTATTGAAAATTAAGGACAATGACAGCTTTTTTTGGGTGGATCACATGAGATGAGTACCATCAGAATCGCTGGATTGAGGCTCTAAGTATAATGCAAATAGAAGCAACTTGTTTATAAAAAAGTAGATGATGATAATGACAGGAAAACGCAACTATCTAAAGCTAAGAAAACGTATACAGGAATTAGAGCAAGCCGAAATAGAATATAAAAAAAATGAGAAGGCTCTGCAGGAAAGACTCATGGGTATTCGTGCGGTCGTGGATGACGCACCCTTATTAATCTGCAGTTATCTGCCTGGTGGAGAGATCTCGTTTGTTAATAAAGCCTACTGCGACTATTTCGGCAAAAAGTTAGACGAATTGGTCGGATCGAATTTTCTTTCTCTGATTCCAGAAGACGACCAGAAAATCGTTATGGACAACATCTCGGCTCTGACTATCGAATCTCCGATACAGTCCCATGAGCACTCGGTTATCGCAATAGACAATGATATCCGCTGGCAACATTGGACGAATCGCGCAATTTTTGATGATCGCGGAAAGGTCGTCGGATACCAGTCTATAGGCGAAGATATTACCAAGCGCAAGCGAGCCGAGGAAGCGCTGCGGGAGTCGGAAGAGCTACACAGAATTACTTTAGCCAGCATTTCGGATGCTGTTTTCATAACCGATGATACTGGAGTTTTTACCTATATCTGCCCAAATGTAAATCGTATATTCGGTTACTCATACGACGAAGTCGGTGCTTTGGGAAATATTGAGAAGTTATTAGGTATAGACCACTTGGATCTCAAGGAATTGAAGTCTTCAGGGGAGATAAATAACAGAGAGTGCTTAATTGAGGATAAATCCGGCGCGTCACATACATTGCTATTAAACGTTAAGATTGTGTCCATAAAGGGTGGTACGATCCTTTACACCTGCCGTGACATCACTGAGCGCAAACGGGCGCATCAAGTAATGATGGAAAGTGAAGAGAAGTACCGACAGCTTTTTAATAACGAGTCTGACGCCGTCATGATTTTCGACGCACAGAGCAACCAGTTCGAGGACGCAAACCCAGCGACATTGGAACTATTTGGGTATTCGAAGGGGGAATTTGTGCGCCTTAAAGTAGAAGACATTTCCGCAGAAATAGCTAAAACCAAGGATGCTGTTGAAAAGGTTAAAAATGGAGATCCCGAGAGTGGATATGTGTCATTGCGCTATTTCAAAAAGAAAGATGGTGCGACTTTTCCGGGCGAGATTTACGCGGGCACATTTGTTTCCAAGGGGAGAAAAAAGATTATCGGTGCTGTCCGTGATATTTCTGCGCGAATGCAAGCCGAAGAAGCGATACGGCAGTTATCTTCTAGTTTGCTCGCTGCACAGGAGATGGAAAGAAAACGCATCGCCCTGGAACTGCATGATGATCTTGGTCAGGCCCTTGCCTTATTGAAACTTAAATTGGAAAATATTCAAAACAAATTGCCGGAAAGCCAAAAAAAGCTAAAAGATGAATTTAGTAATTCACTTAGAGATGCGACCGATATTATCGAAAGAGTACGCAACCTTTCCCACGGCTTGTCTCCCAGCATATTAGATGATCTGGGTCTAACAGTTTCACTGGAGTCTTTGGTTGACGATTTTTCCAAATACGCACACATAAACATACGAAAAGATATCGAAAACATTGACAAACTGTTTTCACAAATAGACAAGATTACCATCTACAGAATTTTCCAGGAAATTGTTACCAATATTGAAAAACATTCTAAAGCTGATGATGTAAGAATCAAGATTAAAAAATATCGAGCCAATGTTTCATTCTGGATTGAAGACAATGGGAAAGGTTTTGACCTAAAAAAGCTCGACTTGAAGTACCCGAATGAAATTGGATTAGGTTTGGCATCCACGAAGGAAAGGGTTCGAATGCTTGGCGGCCGTTTTGAAGTACAAAGCCAGTTGAACAGGGGCACCAAAATTTACATTAAAATTCCAATTTAACTCCAAGCAGCTATGTCCTGAGCTGGCCAAAGAGAGAGGAAGTTGCTTTTTCGTAGCTGATGCATCGAAAAACGCGAATTGTGAATCGAAATCAGCTACAACTCGACATATTGAAGCCGCAAGTTTGTCTACTTCGCCTTGAGTTCATACACGCCATCCCAGTCATTTGCGGGTGGCATTTTCTGGTATTCGTTGCAGCGTTGAACATAAACTTTGGAAGGGGTGTCTTCCGGTACAAGGTTAAGCACGTGCTCAAACCATGATACGGCAGCTTTCCATTCACGCCTGCGGTACGCCTTGAGGCCGGCCTCAAAGTGTTGGAGGCTGCGGGCTTTATTCCGGTTCAAGCCCCCCTTTTCAGCTAAAAGTTCATAAACCTTTACCGGTTTAGATCTGCCCACAACCCGGATAATATCGATTTCCCTGGCCGCGAGCTGGTCCTTGGTGAGCGAATAGGTTTCTTCTGAAATGAAAATCTGGGTCCCGTAATATTTGTTGGCTTCTTCCAAACGACTTGTCAGATTGACATCATCCCCAATAAGCGTGTATTTTAGGCGCGAAGACGAGCCGACATTGCCGACAACCACATCGCCGGTGTTAATGCCAAATCGATAGGTCCTGGCGGGCAGGCCCTCGGCAACCCACTTGGCCTCCAATTCCCGCAGAAAATCCAGACATTTCAATGCCGCCCGGCAGGCACGCAGGGCGTGGTCGTCCTGATCAATCGGTGCCCCCCAATATGCAAAGATGGCGTCTCCCAGCAATTGATTGATGGTGCCGTCGAAATCCAAAATAGCACTGCTCATGCCCTGGAAATATTCGTTGATGTGGGTTACCACTTCTTCCGGTGAGAATTTTTCCGACATGGTTGAAAAATCACCGATATCCGTAAAAAAGATGGTCACCTTTTTCTTGTGCCCGCCAAGTCGCAGCATCTCCGGATTCCTGATGATTTCGGCAGCCACTGTCGGCGATACGTAGCGCTCAAATGTACGTTTAATGAACTCACGCTCTCTCAATCCCTTGACCATGTCGTTAAAAGCTTGCCCGAGGTTCTCCATTTCATCACCGGTTCGTATTTGGACCTCTGTATCCAGATCGCCGGTACCGATAATTTTTGCTGCCCGGGCCAATTGCTTGACCGGCTTGGTAATGCTTTTGGCTAGCAGAAAACTGAACCCCAGGGCGACAAACAGAATGATGCCGCCAACAATAAGAAATGTTATCCGCAGCCGCGATAAGAATTGGATTTCCCGGGTATAGGACTTGAGAATGATAAAACTGCCGGCTTCTTCACGAATTCCCGGCAGAATCGGAAAGCGCATGGACAGAAACAGCTCGCTGTCAAGACCAACCTCATTGATGGCGGCGGTCTGTCTGAAAGGTGCGGTTTTCAGATGCGTATTTAGCCTTTGGGCCTTCGTTGACATTAAGGTGGTGGCCTGCACACCTTGGATGGAGTAAAGCGCCAGTTCCGTTCCCGTAATACCCTTGATAACTTTAAGAGTGTCTCGGTCCATGCGCTTTCCACAAATGACCACGCCATGAAATTCATCTCTGAACTCCACCGGTTTGGCAATGACATGATAGGCCGCATTCCCGATTTGGGTCGAAATTAAAAAACTACTCACGTCCGAGGCACCGGAATACCAGATATCTTCAGCTTCTTCCTTTTCATCAAACTGTTCAAATAAAGGCAGATCGCTGATATCGTCTCCGAATCTTTGTGATGAGGCTTTTGAGAAAAGCAAGATACCGTCTGCGGTTGTCAAAATGAAGAGGTCAAATTCATGGTACATGGAAAGAGAGGGAAGCAAAGAATTCAATCTCAGGTTGGCATCTTTAAACAGTGCGCTCGCGCTTTCGGTTTTTTCGAGCCCAAGTTCATCGATGCCCAACGATGCTGTCGATAGAATCGATCTGAATTGGGCATTACTATTGGTGAGATTATCGATTGCATCAATGGTGAATTGTCGCCTTAAATTTTGAATATGTCTGAAGGCCGCCCGGCTGCCTTGAAATCTCTCCCTGATATTCCCTTGAATTCGATTTTCGGTGGCCATCTGAAGAATAAACAGAACACTCAGGATTGACAGGCAAACCATTCCCCCGAGAACGAGAAAAATCTTGGTGCGAAATCGAAATGGGAGGTTGAACGATATGGCCCTCATCGGCATGTTCCACAATATGGGGGGTAAGTTTAACTTTATAACCTGTTCCTCTGGGCCTGGGCAGAGAGAATTGACTGTGCTGTGACCTTGCATAGCGGAATAATGGAATACTGGAGTGTTGGAATAATGGGTTTGGCGGAATGAGATCTGATTTTATATGGATAGCACGGATCAGAATTTGAATCTATCCACCATCGGCTTTTGATCACCAATATTCCATTATTCCACCCTTCCATTTTTCCATCCGGAATCTAAAGCAAATTCCACCCCTGGGGTGAAATCAGAGCCCGGGCAGCTGGATCTGGATCTATACATGTCTTATCCGCCCCGACTATATTTGTCAGGGTATTGAGTACCGTCCTTTCGTCGGTGCGGCCCAATTCTTAAAAGCTCTTTTAGTTCCATGTGCACCTCAGTGGACTGCCCGGCCTGTACAACGATTGTTCGGTTGACGCGCTTTGCCTTGGGCCGCCAGGCGTTGATGGTGTAGGTGCCTGCCGGCAAATTGTCTATCCGGAAGGCGCCCTTCTTATCGGTCACGGCGAAAGCGGTGTTCTCAAGGACCACGGCATAAGCAATCATCTTGGGATGGATGTTGCAATAAATCGGCACCACGCCATAATTTTCAAACGTCACTGTCCCGGCAGGATCAACGTCTTTATACTGGCCCAGATCAAACGTCGCCAGCGGGGAAATCGAAAAGACATTGTGGTAAATTTTGTCCTGATTGGGGAAACGAACCCGTTGTCCCGCAACCACCGGCAATATATAGGGAACAAAGCGTTTCTTTTTTTGATCTATCTCCATAATTTTATCGGGCGCTTTGGTTTTGAAGCCCGATATGTAAACGACCGTCTGGCTCATATCTTTTTTCTTTTTCAACCCGCCGAAAAACTTTTTTTCCAATATAGTCGCTTTTCCGGTGACAGAACCCATCTTCGGCGAGCCATGACTATACGGTACAGACACCAGGATGAATAAGATTACAATAGACGTTATTCGATACAGTGATAAAAAAGCGTTCTGCCGAGCCTGCAGCAAATGTTTTGCAATTGTTGATTTCATTTTACAAATCCTGCCTTCACCTGTTAGGTACTCCGCAAATGGATTTAGTTCTCTATCAAAGTAAACCAGCTATCTCTGGTGTCAATTTTGTGTTCTCCATTATCCGGCGTCGATAACCGGCTGTGCCTGCAATCTTTCTTCACAGAACAGCGTTCAAACGCCCAGCCTTCTCTGGTTGTGAACTGTTATGAAGGTATTATTGGTATACCCTCATTTTCTCGAAGCCCTGGTGCTGATCGTTGAAAATGTGATAGCGGTGACGCTGTAAACTAGCTGAATTCATTAGGGGATCTCGAAGGGTCGTCTAAGGGGATCACATAGAGGGGGCTAGTTATAGAGGTATCAACTCTGAGTTTGACTTTTGCTTGACTATTCATAGCGCTGCAAAAATTCCTTATCGTAGGGTGGGCTGCTGCGTGCCGCGTCGAAGCATTTGCGAAGACGGGTGCCCACCAGATAGCGCTGAATCTAACTATGGAAGGTGGGCACAGCCCACCCTACACCAAATCACAGGAACCAACCAAGGGTTAAATCCAGAATTATCATTCCCATTTCGGTTTAACTCTGTATTTATATGGATTGGTAAACACTTCCATCATTATTTATGTAAAAGTTGAGTTATGCTTCTCGTCAAACGTAGACTGGATCCCCATAGCCTTTAGAAAATCCCCCTCGGTCCCCCTTTAAAAAGGGGGAAGACCGTCTCCAGAGGTTAAGAGGTTTTTGAGCACCATTACGCTGTTGGCGTTACGCTGCCGGCGTAATGGTGCGTTGTCATTCCTATCGGCTATTCAGCTCAATCAGCCTATCAACGGATCAATCCACGCAGCCTCAATGCAGCGCCCTTCTTCACTGCAAGCAACCAAGCCCGCAGACTCGCACCTTACTCCTATAACGGGTGGATTAATCAACCCATCCAAACGTCCGGTCCACCGCTTTTTTCCACTCCCGGTAGTATTTCTTCCTGGTTTCGGATTCCATGGACGGCTGCCAGGTTTTATCAACGGCCCAGTTTTGACGCAATTCTTCGGCATCGGTCCAATACCCAACGGCCATGCCGGCGGCATAAGCGGCGCCCAGGGCGGTGGTTTCCGCAACTTCAGGGCGGATGACCGGCACATTCAGGATATCGGATTGAAACTGCATCAGCATTTCATTGACCACCATCCCCCCGTCTACTTTTAATTTGGTGAGTTCAACACCGGAGTCCTTGTTCATGGCCTCCACGATATCGCGGGTTTGATAAGCGCTGGCTTCCAGCACGGCCCGGGCCAGGTGGCCTTTGTTGACAAAGCGCGTCAGACCTGCGACCACCCCGCGGGCATCCGAGCGCCAGTAGGGGGCAAACAGCCCGGAAAATGCGGGAACAAAATAGGCGCCGCCGTTGTCTTCCACCGTGGCCGCCAATTCCTCGATTTCCGGAGCACTGGAAATCAGCCCCAGATTGTCCCGCAACCACTGCACCAGGGCCCCCGTAATTGCAATCGAGCCTTCCAGGCAGTACACCGGTCGCTGATCATTGATTTGATAACCCAGGGTAGTGAGCAGGCCCTGACGTGAGGGCACGGGTGTGTGGCCGGTGTTCAGCAGCATGAAACAACCGGTGCCGTATGTGTTTTTGGCTTCTCCCTGGTCAAAGCAGGTTTGACCGACCAGGGCGGCCTGTTGATCGCCGAGCGCACCGCAGACCGGAATCGCGGCACCCAGCGGCCCGTTTGCCAGGGTTGCGCCCCAGGTGCTGCTGTCGCTGGAAGGTACGATACGCGGCAGAATCTGCGCCGGGATCCCCATAACTTCCAGGATTTCCGGATCCCACTGCAGCGATGTTAAATCCATCAGCATGGTGCGGCTGGCGTTGGTGACGTCCGTCACATGGGATCCGCCGTTCGGCCCACCGGTCAGCCACCAGATCAGCCAGGTCTCCATGGTCCCGAAAAGGGCTTCGCCTTTGTCCGCGGCGACACGTGCTTCAGGGACGTTGTCCAGAATCCATTTGATTTTCGGACCGGAAAAATAGGTGGCAATGGGCAGCCCGGTCTTATCCCGGAATCGATTTTGGCCCTGCTCGCGTTCCAACTCTTTACAAATTTTATCCGTGCGGGTGCACTGCCAAACAATGGCGTTCATGTAGGGTTGGCCGGTATTCTTGTCCCAGAGCACGGTGGTTTCACGTTGATTGGTGATGCCGATGGCGACCAGGTCCGCGCCGGAGACCCCGGTTTTAAAGAGCGCGCCCTGGATCACATCCCGGGTGTTTTGCCAAATTTCAGCCGGGTTGTGCTCCACCCAGCCCGGCTGCGGAAAAATTTGCTCATGCTCCTTTTGCTCCCAGCCAACGATCTGACCGTTGTGATTGAATATGATGAAACGGTTGCTGGTCGTTCCCTGGTCTAAGGCGCCCACGTATTTGGTCATGGCTCGGCCTCCTTCTTTTAGATTATAAATGCACCCGAATACCGTTTATATTTATCACGAAACCACGAAATTAAGAAAGCACGAAATTTCTGCGGAATGATGTCTGATCTTTTAGTGAATGCAGAAATCAGAAAACAAAATCAGACCATCATCCGTTTTTGATACCCAATACTCCATTGTTCCATTATTCCATCATTCCAAGCGGTGTCTAAAGTGAACTGGGCCCGTCTGGGGTGAAATCAAAGCCGGAGCCTGCCGCGGCGTGGCCTCGCGAAGACGGGTCTTCGGGGCCCGGATCTTTGCTTGTCGATATCAAGCGCCCAAATAGTCGAGGGGCTAAAGCATCAGCTCTAACCCCTCGAGGTTTAACTCAAATCGCTCTGCGCAGAGCTGTAAGCCATATTTGGAGCTATTGGCATACCACGCTCAGCGGATCGCTTCTATTTTACGCGACCCTCGCGCCAGGCTTTGATGAGGTCGTCGTAGTTGACGGTTTCGCCTTGCGGCTTCTCATTGACCTTGGCTTTGGGCGCGCCGGGCTTATTCAGCCAGTAGGATTCGTCTCTCGGTTTATTCAGCTTGGGGCCGGCCACTTTATGCACCTTGGCCCGCTCCAGACGTGCCATGACTTTGTCCATCTCTTCGGCCAGGTTGTCCATGGCCGAATCCACGGTCACTTCACCGGAAACCGCCTCGCCGACATTCTGCCACCACAGCTGGGCCAGTTTGGGATAATCCGGCACGTTGGTGCCGGAGGGCGTCCAGGCCACGCGTGCCGGGCTGCGATAGAATTCCACCAGACCGCCAAGCCTGGGCGCGCGCTCGGTAAACGACTCGTGATTGATATCGCTGTCGCGAATGGGAGTCAGACCTTCGTGGGCCTTTTTCAGAGATACAGATTTGGCCACGGTGAACTGCGCAAAGAGCCAGGCGGCCTTGCGTCTTTCAAGCGGCGTGCTGTACATAAAGGTCCAGGAACCGCAGTCCTGATAACCCAGCTTCATCCCCTCTTCCCAGTAGGGGCCATGGGGGGACGGGGCCATGCGCCATTTGGGGGTGCCGTCTTCGTTGACCGTGGGACCCGGTTCAACCATGGTGGCGGTAAAAGCCGTGTACCAGAAAATCTGCTGCGCAACGTTGCCTTTGGCCAGAAACGGCAGGTAGGTGTAGAAATCCATTCCCAGGGTGCCGGGTGGCGCGTATTTTCGGAGCCAAGACATATATTTGCGAAGTGCATACTTGGCTGCCGGACCGTTGGCACAGCCGCCGCGACTGACGCTGGCACCCACCGGGCGGGATTGTTCATCGACACTGATGCCCCACTCATCACAAGGAAGTCCATTGGGGATCCCTTTGTCACCGGCGCCGGCCATGGACAGCCAGGCATCGTGGAAGCGCCAACCCAGATCCGGAGCCTTTTTGCCATAGTCGTTATGTCCAAAAACGGCTTTGCCGTCGATTTCCCGGATATGCTCGGTGAAAAACTCGGCAATGTCCTCATAGGCCGACCAGTTGACCGGTACGCCCAGCTCGTAACCGTAAATATCCTTGAACTGCTTTTTGAAGTCTTCGCGATTGAACCAGTCATAGCGGAACCAGTAAAGGTTCGCGAACTGCTGGTCCGGAAGCTGGTAGAGCTTGCCGTCCGGGGCGGTGGTGAAAGACTTGCCCATGAAGTCATCCACATCCAGGGTCGGCAGGGTCACGTCCTTGCCCTCACCCGTCATAAAGTCGGACAACGGAACCACATAGCCGTAGCGCCAGTGGGTGCCGATGAGGTCGGAGTCGTTAATCCAGCCGTCATAGAGGTTTTCACCGGAGGCCCATTGGGACTGCAGCTTTTCAATGACATCGCCTTCCTGGATCAGATCGAAAGAGACTTTGATGCCGGTGATCTCCTCGAATGCCTGGGTCAATACCCTGGCCTCATATTCGTGGGTCGGAATGGTCTCGGATACGACCCGAATGGGCTCATCCTGGGACATTTTGACAAACGGTTTGGCCGCATTGATGAAAAATTCCATCTCTTTCATCTGCTGTTCTTTGGTCAACGTCGATGGTTGAAATTCTTCATCGACCCATTTTTTGGCGGCCGCCATGTCCGCGCTCGCCGGACCGGCTAAAAACGCGAACATTGCTAAAATTAAACCGACTAGAAGCATCATCCTGTTACTCTTCTTCAATATAAATCCTCTCATAGGGACACCTCCAAACGTGGCCTTCACTGTTTGTTTTTGGGTTTAAGGTCTATATTGTCGGCGAGAAGGCCATTGGCGCCGAACGGTATAGAACCAATCGATTCGTGTTGGGTATTCGTCTATTTCAGTTCGTAACTTGTGTTTTGAAATTTACAGAACGTGTATTGCTCGAAGGACGGGTGAGCTAATAATTTTTTCCGTTAATTATTGATGGTTTCGTAAAAAGACAAAATTATCGAATTTCGATCTCATAGCATATTGAAGTTACAAGATATGAATTTAAATTTTTGCGGGTTTTGTGTCATTTTGCGGCCAGATCTTTTTAAGTTTTTAAGTTGATCCGCGACCGCGGACTAAAAATCTTCAATCTTCAATCATCAATATTCAATCCTCATCACCCCCAGCGCATAACAATAATTACCCATCCGACAGAGATAATGGTGGCGATCCACAGCGCCAGATCCGTGAATCCGAGCCAGGCCAGGTGGATATAGGCGCTGCCCAGCAGTCCCAGAAAAAATCGTGTACCGCGCGTGGTCGGGATCATCAGAAACCCGCGCCTTTCGATTGTCGGCGAAACTAACTCCCAGACCAGCATACCGCAGATCATCAGGAATATGCTGATGAAAAAAATCGCCGTCGGCATCGTCCAATACATCCATTCGAAACTCATGACACCTCTCAATTGAATATTGATTATTGACTATTGATTAATTGTGGTATTCTGTCTATTTAATTTTTGTTGCTGGCCGTTTTTCGGGAGGATACGAAAATTGAGGTCAGCTCCCTCGCCTCATTGAGCAATGGTTCTACAAGATTCATTTTCAACAACTTCTCATCAATTACAAATTCTAACCAGAATCCTGCCTCATCGGCTTCTTCTACAACGATGCTTATCTTTGCGATAAAGCTAGCCTTAGATTGTGAAAGGCAAGTTGCTCGATAATTAGCAGCCACGGAAGTTGCACACCGGATAAGCTGGCCTCTTATATGCTTACCCAATGTAGTTTCCGGCAGCGCTGATGCTAACTTTACACACCGATGTGCAAACACTTTCGTTCTTTTTATAAGCTCTTCACTATTCAAACTAGCGGCCCACTAATCGCATTTTCCCGCAAATCCTTGAAATCGAATGATAGGATACCTCAGATAATCAATAATCAATAATCAATAAACAATCTCCCATTTACACTCTTCCCAAAGCAAAGCCCTTGGCCAGGTAGTTTCGTACGAACCAGATCACCAGGGCTCCCGGGACGATGGTCAGTACGCCCGCAGCAGCCAACAGGCCCCAATCCAGGCCCGTCGCGCTGATGGTGCGCGTCATGGTGGCCGTGATGGGTTTGGTCTCGGTGATCGTCAGGGTTCGGGCAAAAAGCAGTTCAACCCAACTGAACATAAAACAGAAAAATGCCGTCACGCCCACCCCGGCTCGAATCAGCGGAATGAAGATCGTGATAAAGAAGCGCGGAAAACTGTATCCGTCGATAAAGGCGGTTTCATCGATTTCTTTGGGGATGCCGGACATAAAGCCTTCCAGGATCCAGATAGCCAGGGGCACGTTAAAAAGGCAATGGGCCAGGGCCACCGCAATGTGCGTATCCATCAAATTGAGCGTTGCATAGAGCTGCAAATAGGGCAGGAGAAAGACCGCCGGCGGGGCCATGCGGTTCGTGAGCAGCCAGAAAAACATCTGCCCATCGCCCAGAAATTTATAGCGTGAAAAAGCATAGGCCGCAGGCAGGGCAAAGAGCAAGGACAACACCGTGTTCATGCAGACATAGATTACGGCGTTGACATAAGCCATATACCAGCTTGGATCCGTGAATATGTTGATGTAGTTCTTGAAAGTCAGATCAGCCGGATAAAGGGCGAAATTGGCCAGAATATCCGCGTTGGTTCTTAGAGACATGTTGAGCATCCAGTAAATCGGAAGGATCAAAAATCCGAAATAAATGCACAGGGCGATGGTTCTTTTCTGAATCTTCATGCCTTTTCTCCCCTCCCAACATTTAACAGGGCCTGGTAAAACGCAAAGCTAAACAGCAGGACAATCACAAAGTAGATCAGCGAAAAGGCCGCCGCCGGACCAAGATCAAATTGCATGGTGGCCAGCTTGACCAGATAAATGGATAAAAATGTGGTGGTGTTGCCGGGGCCGCCGCCGGTTAGGGCAAAGGGTTCGGCATAGATCAGGAAGCTGTCCATCCAGCGCAGCAGGACGGCAATGGTGAGGACACCGCGCATTTTGGGCAGCTGGATATAGAAAAAAGTTGCCCAGGCCGAGGCGCCGTCAATCCTGGCTGCCTGGTAATACGCTTCCGGGATCGCACGCAGCCCGGCATAAGCCAAAAGGGCCACCAACGGTGTCCAGTGCCAGACCTCCATGGCGAGCAGGGTGATCCAGGCATAGAGCGGCCTGGCCGTATGATCAAAGGTATCCGGCAATAGATCTAAGCTGTTGATCCCCACGCCGAAAAGACCGATATCCGGCCGGGTAAAAATAATCCAGATGGTACCGATCACATTCCAGGGAATGACCAGGGGCAGGGCCAGCAGGACTAGGCTGGCGGAGACGCCCCAGCCGCGCTTGGGCATGGCCAGCGCAATCAATATGCCGAGGGGTATCTCGATCAGCAGGACGAGACCCGAGAACAAAAATTGCCGCCACAGGGCATCGTGCAGGCGACGGTTGCTCAGCATCTCTTCGAACCACTCGGTACCGACAAAAACGCTTTGCCCCGGACCGAAGATATCCTGGATGGAGTAGTTCACCACGGTCATCAGCGGGATGAATGCGCTAAAGGCGACGATGATAAACGAAGGTAGAACCAGAAACCAGGCCTTGTTGTTTTCCCACTTGTCCATCAGAAGTACTCCTGTTCACTATCGTTCGATGCATGGAAGCTGGGATGCTCGAAAGCCGGGAGGCTTTTTAGCCATTTCGCCTTCCGGCATTCCAGCTTCCCGGCTTCCCAGCCATTAATCCCTTTAACGCCCATCAAACTTGCCTGAAACCTGAACACTGACACCTGAAAGCTTCAGTTAACAGGGTTATCCGCTCACCAACCGTTCATCAGCAAACAGTTTGGTCCATTGTTTGGGGAAGCGGAGCCAGGCCTCATTTGAGGGAACGGATTGATCCTCCGGCAAGCGGGCGCGCAAGGTATGGCCGGCCATGCTGACGGTCAGTATTTTAAAGCTGCCTTGGTCTTCGACCGACCTGACCGCAGCCGGGATACCGTTTTCAACGTTATCATTGTGGACCTCCAGGTACATGGGCCGAATTCCAATTTCCATTTTACCTTGTGCCTTGCTCCCTAAAGCGGCGGTTTCATCATCCAACTCGATGCTGGCCCCGTCAACCCGCGCCAGGTTGCCGTCCAGGGTGCAGGTTAAAAAGTTCATGCCGGGGCTGCCGATGAAAAAGCCGACGAATTTGTGCCTGGGGTTTTCAAAAAGCTCCTGAGGTGTTCCAATTTGCACAAGTTCGCCTTCGTACATAACCAGAACTTGGTCGGCAAAGGTTAAAGCCTCGATCTGATCGTGGGTGACGTAGATCAAGGTTAACCTAAGCTGTTCATGAACTTCCTTAAGCTTGCGCCTGAGGTGCCACTTGAGATGGGGATCGATAACCGTCAGCGGTTCGTCGAATAAAATAGCCGCCACGTCGCTGCGAACCAAACCACGGCCCAGGGATATTTTCTGCTTGGCATCGGCGGCCAATCCAGCCGCCCGCTTATTGAGAAAGGGTGTCAGGTCGAGCATCTCGGCAACTTCCAGGACCCGTTTTTTTACTTCACTTTCTTCAACCTTGCGATTGCGCAGCGGAAAAGCCAGATTGTTGAACACCGACATCGTGTCATAAAGAACCGGGAACTGAAACACCTGGGCAATGTTGCGTTTTTCCGGCGGTAGATCGGTAACATCCCTACCATCAAAAAGCACCCGCCCTTTACTGGGTGTCAGAAGGCCGGAGATGACGTTGAGCAATGTGGTCTTGCCGCAGCCGGACGGTCCGAGCAGGGCGTAGGCCCCGCCGTCATCCCATTCGTTATGGATGCGTTTGAGGGCATAATCGGTTTCATCTTTTGGATTCTTTAAATAGCTGTGGGCGAGTTCATTCAGCTCGATTCGCGCCATAATAGGCTCCTGACTTACCCTGATCCGCCGGAGGGCGGAGAATTGAAAGTTGAATCTATTAGGCCCTTAGACCTTTTTTCTGATAACATGTTGTCAATTACGGAAGGTTTCAGGTGTCAGTGTTCGGGTGTCAGGATTTACCACCTCGGTTGCCTGACACCCGAAACCTGACACCTGAAACCTTTACTACCGGTCAGGTGATGCAACCAGAGCCCCGCTTTCATCGAAAACGAAGAAATTACTCGGATTGACGTATATGGTAACATCCGTGCCCATTCGATGGGGGTGTACCCCGTCTTCCTGCACCACCAGCTGCTCGCGTTCGAAGTTGACATGGATGAAGGTTTCAGAACCATTAATTTCCGACAATTCAACTTTGGTATCGATCTCGGTGTCCGCATCGCTGGTACGATTTAAAGACAAGTGGTTGGAGCGGATACCGAAAATATAGCTCGCGGCAGGCAGCGACTGCAGATGGTTGGTTAAAGGAAACTCGATATTTTGACCGAGGGATGCGGTGTGATCCTCCACCGTGCATGCCAGATAGTTGATGGGTGGATCACTGAATACTTCCGCAACTTTAGTGGTCAGCGGATTGTGATAGACATCGGGTGTGGGGCCGGATTGCAGAACCCGCCCCTCGTCCATAACCACCACATTGCCCCCCAGCATCAGCGCTTCGGTCGGCTCGGTGGTGGTGTATACCACTATTGCTTCGCGCTGTTCGAAAATTTCCTGCAGCTCTATGCGCAACTCTTCACGCAGTTTATAATCCAGGTTGACCAACGGTTCGTCCAGCAAAAGCAGTTGAGCGTCTTTAACTAGGGCCCGGGCGATGGCGATACGCTGCTGCTGCCCACCGCTGAGCTCGGCCGGCAAACGGTCGAGCATCTCCTCAAGATGCAGCATGGCCGCCGTTTCGCGAACTCGCCGGTCGATTTCCTCTTTCGACACACCGCTAACCTTCAGGGGAGAGGCGATATTGTTGTAAACGGTGAGAGACGGGTAGTTGATAAACTGCTGGTAAACCATGGCAATACTGCGTTTGCGAACCCAAAGGCCGGTAAGGTCTTTGCCGTCAATCACGATCTTGCCATGGGTTGGCCGGTCGATACCGGCCATGATTCGCAGCAGGGAGGTTTTTCCCGCCAGGGTTCTCCCCAGCAACACATTGCGGGATCCGGATTCAAATTCTAAGTTAATATCTTTGAGATGGGTTTCTCGGCCGACGATTTTGTCGATATTCTGCAGGGACAGGCCCATAAAGCATCTCCATTATTGAATTTGGGGCTTTAACTGAAATGTTATATCGAACGTCCCGCCCCATTGCGGGTTTGGATTGGCCGATATTGCCTACGTTATCACTACGGTCTAAGATTATTGAATATTTGGTTACCTGGTGGGTCGGGCAACGATAAATCTCCCCGGTCCATGGCCGCCGAATCCATTTTGGATAGCACCATTTAATTTAACCCGCAAGTCCAAATTTGCCGGGGTGCCTAAATTTCTCATATATCAACCCATACCTGATCGGATTGGTATATTTAAAAAATATAGGGAATCAGTTCACCAATTTAAGATCGATAGCCCCCGGGAAGTCCACTTTTGTAAAATAGTTGGTATTGGATAATTTGCAACCATTTAGATACCTGAATTAGGCAGTATTTGTTCCCGAATGTGAAAACATGCGAGGCTTGGTGATTGATCCGCTGCGCAGCTAGATGGTAAAAATTCAGGTATCTATAATATTTTTAATGAAGTTCAGCAAAGCTGAATTTACCTGCTCCAATGACACCCAATCGCTAAACATTTCGGGTGGAAAATCGTTTTTAGATGTGCTATCTGTTTCCGTCCGAGATCTGAGGTTTGGGGGTTCAAGGTTCAAGGGTTCAGGAACCCCAGCCGACGGCCGGCAAACGGCCGGTCATTTCGGATGAGAAACTATTAAGGAATGAACATCGAACATCGAACGTCCAACGTCCAACATCGAATGAGGTATTCTATCTATTGGATAATCCGATCGATATTTGTCTACATGCGAAATTCGATTCGACGTATTCCCTCGGCTATTAGTCCAAGGCCGAATAACGCGCCGCAAGCTTTGGTCTCGTTTTTTTTAAATCGGCAGAGCGCAGCGTCATCTATATTGGACGTTCGATGTTGAGCGTTCGATGTTCGACGTTCAATTTTTCCACTTTCAGTTCAGACTATGAAGTTTCGAGCTCGATGTGGGCATTTATGGCAAATTTGAATAAACTTTAATACATACTAATGAGCAAGACATTATCCACCCAGGTACTCATTATCGGCGGGGGATCCACCGGCACCGGCATCGCCCGGGATCTGGCCCTGCGCGGTGTGCAAAGCATCCTGGCAGAAAGACGCGATATCAACGCCGGTGCATCAGGCGCCAATCACGGGCTGTTGCACAGCGGAGGGCGCTATGTCTTTGCCGATCAGGGCAGTGCCATCGAATGCCGTGAAGAAGGCGAGCTGCTAAAGAAACTGGCGCCGCATTGCATTGAAGACACCGGTGGGTTGTTTGTCGCCGTGGCGGGTGATGACGAAAAGTACGTGGCCGATTTTCCCGGGCTCTGCGCCCAATGCCAAATCCCGGTGCAGGAACTCGACCCCCATGAGGCCCGAGAACTCGAGCCGACACTATCCGATAATTTGATCGCAGCCTATCTGGTACCGGATGCATCGATCGATCCTTTTAAACTGTCCATGGAAAACATGGCCCAGGCCCAGGAACTGGGCAGTACCCTACTGCGATTCAATGAAGTGGTTGGCTTCGAAATCAGCAGCAACAAAATTCAGGCTGTCCGCCTGGAAAATGTGATTACCGGTGATGAGACCTTAATCGAAGCGGAACAGGTGATCAATGCCTCGGGCGCCTGGGCCGGCGTTGTTGCCGGCCTGGCGGGAGCAGAAATTGATATTATCTACTCCAAGGGCAGCCTGATCGTCACTCACAACCGCATTACCGATCGGGTGATCAACAGACTTCGCCCCTCGGCCAGTGCCGACATCCTCGTGCCCGGCGGCACGGTCTCCATTTTAGGAACGACCTCTATCAGAATCGATGATCTGGATCAAATTTATCCCACTGTCGAAGAGGTCGATGATATGGTGGGTGAAGCCGTCAAGATGATCCCCGATCTGGAATCGGCACGCTATATTCGTGCTTATGCCGGTGTCAGACCGCTGGTTGGTTCGCGGTCGGCCTCCGATGATCGCGATGTCAGCCGAAGTTTTGCACTTATCGATCACGGCGATGAGGGACTTGAAAACTTCACGACAATCTCCGGCGGCAAATTGACCACTTACCGCTTGATGGCCGAGAAAACGGCCGATCTGGTCTGTAATCGCATGGGAGTTGACAGTCCCTGTTTGACCCGAACCCAACCGCTTGCATTGTCCCAGCCCGCCAAGTGGACCCAACCGGGGCTGGCACCCAAACTGTGGCTGAAACATCATGAACCGGACGATTTGCTGCTTTGTGAATGTGAAATGGTCCCCAAAAGTGCCGTCGACTCTATTATCGACTCCATTCGCCGGCAAACCGGCGAACCGGACCTCAAAGCCATTGCCCTGCGCAGCCGAATCGGCAAAGGCGCCTGCCAGGGTACATTTTGCGGCGTGCGGGTGACGTCTTATCTCTATGATCAGGGTGAATTGGCGTCCCAGGAGAGCCTGGACAGTCTCAGGGATTTTCTTAATCAGCGTTGGAAGGGGCAGCACCCCACTCTGTGGGAAAAACAGCTCGTCCAGGCGGAGCTTCTGGAAGCCCTATATTGTGGTTTTTTTGGATTAGAACGGTAGACGCAATCGTTCATGTAGAGTTGGTGTACTGGAGTGCTGGAGTGCTGGAGTAATGAAGAAACTGGCCTGTAACCTTTTTAAAATCCCAAATAACAAATCTCAAATAACAAACAAATTCCAATGACAAAAATTCAAAATATCAAACATTTCATACAGATATGTTAAAGTGATTTAGCAGTAAGGATTATAAATTGAGATCCTCGACTACAAAAGCGACTTAAAATAAACATGCTTTCCCATTAAACGACAACGGGTTTCGGTAATTGGATTTTGGGTTTTGAGATTTATTTGTAATTTGGTGTTTGTTCTCTATGTCATCCATTTTGATACGACAGAGCTTCTATCACCAATGACTGTTTCTGATACTATAAATTCCGACATCTGTATCATTGGAGCTGGCCTGGCCGGGCTGGCGGCAACGCTGTTTGCGGCCAACCGGGGACTGTCCTGCGTCGAGGTCGGTCAAACCGGCGAGATAAATTATTCCAGCGGATTTCTGGATATACTGGGAGTTCATCCGGCGGATGCTAACCAGACCTGGACCGATCCCTGGGCCGGGATCGATGCGCTGGTGCGAGATAATCCGCAGCACCCCTATGCCAGGCTGCCAAAAGAAGACATCCGAACCGCCTTCGAGGAGGTTCTAACTTTTTTAGAAGGTGTCGGTCTGCCCTATATCAGGCGGGCTGATCAAAACATCGACGTTTTGACTTCTATCGGCAGCCTCAAACGCACCCACTGTGTTCCTCACACCATGTGGCACGGTGTCGAGTCCCTGGAAAAAAAGCCCCCCTGCCTGCTGATCGACATTCGGGGTTTGAAAGGATTCAGTGCCCGCCAGATTGCCGCGGCTCTAACACCTCAATGGCCGGGCATTCGGACCGCCCGCATCTCTTTTCCGGATACCGAACACCTCAATGAAGTCTTTACGGAGCACATGGCCAGCGCCTTGATTCTGCCGCAAAACCGGGAGAAATTGGCCCTGACCCTGAAACCCTACGTCAAAGACGCACAGGTGGTTGGCATGCCGGCAATTATAGGCTTGTACCGCACCCCGGAGGTGATGGCCGATCTGGAGGAACGGATCGGCGTGCCGCTCTTCGAAATCCCCACCATACCGCCGTCCGTGCCCGGATTGCGTCTGAAAGAAGCATTTGAACGGGGATTGCGCAGCAAGGGGGTCGACTACATATCACAAAAGCGAGTGTTGACGATGCGTCATCCGGATCCGCAGTGTTTTGAAATCGATATCGGCCGGAGCGCCACCGAGCTGGTGGTAAAATCCCGCGGAATCATTCTGGCAAGCGGCCGCTTTATCGGCGGGGGATTGCACGCCGATCGAATCCGAATCAAGGAGACTATTTTTGATTTGCCGGTTTACCAGCCCGCCGGCCGCACTAAATGGCATCAGCGGGAGTTCCTCGACAACCGGGGGCATCTCGTGAACCAGGCCGGGGTGGAAATCGACAATTCATTTCGGCCCCTGAACCAATCCGGCCGGCCGGTCTACCAAACCCTTTATGCGGCTGGCTCCCTGCTGGCCCACAATGACTGGAAACGCTTAAAGTGCGGCGCCGGTGTGGCCATCGCCAGTGCCTTCGGGGCGGTCAAAGCGTTTACGCGACTCAGTCAGTAAATTGCGTTGATCAATCCCCAAATAAGTAAGTCAAAGGGGTCAAGTCTGCTCTTGACTCTTATTGGGTTTCTTTCAAGAGTCAAGAGCAGACTTGACCCCTTTGTTGACCCCTTTGTTCGCATATGGGTTAGACTCGCTGAAATAAGTGATGGTCCTTGTTTTTGATTGCAGACAATAAAATTTTGACCTTTTCCCGTTCATTTAAGAGAATGACTGGAATGTCACCGAGTAAGGTTAGAGGTAGTTACTAAATTTTCTAAAAATTCATCACGAAAAATTTGATTTTTTTGCACTAAATAAGGCAAAAAATATGAAAGACGCTAACAAAACAAAGAAGCAACTCATTGAAGAGCTGTCAGCATTACGCCGACGGGTTGCTCAGTTGGAAGGATCAGCGGCACCGTCGGTAGATGAAGCACATTATCGTTCAATAGTCGAGGCTTCGCCGGTCGCAATCACGATTATCCGAAATGGATGCATTCTTTATTCCAATCCAGCCAGTGCCCGGATGCTGGGCTTTTCCGGTTCGAAAGAGATGGTCGGCACACCTGTTTCGGATATCGTTGCGCCAGAGTCGCAGTCCGATGTTGCTGAACGAATTAAACGGCTCGAACAAGGAAAGGACAATCCGCTTACCCAATTAGAGCTAATCCGAAAGGACGGAACCCGAATTACAATTGAATCCACCTCCGTTTCTGTTTCAATCGAAGACATGCCCACCGCGGTCATCATCGCTCAGGACATCAGCGTCAGAAAAGAAAGAGAACATAAATTGAAGATGATGCAGTTTTCTATTGATAATGCTTTGGATCGAATTGCATGGATTGCACCTGATGGCCATTTTCTCTATGCAAATAAAGCAGCCTGCGAGGAAATGGAGTACACACTTGATGAGGTTCTCTCCATGAGTGTATCCGATGTTGACCCTAGCTTCCCCATAGAGAGATGGGCAGAACACTTTAAGGAGGTAAAAAAAAGGGGCTCCATGCGGTTGGAGACCCAACAAATCAGCGGCGATGGACAGATCCATGATATTGAGGTTTCTACAAATTGCCTCAAATTCGGCGACCGCGAATTCATGTGTTCATTTGGGCGAGATATCACTGCACGCAAGCAGGCCGAATTGAAACTTAAAGAAAGCGAAGAGCGCTTTCGGGCCTTCATGGATAATAATCCGGCGGTGGCCTACATAAAAAATGAATCCGGCCGGCATGAATACGGCAACCAAATGCTTTTCGAAATATTTGAAACTGATTCGGATAGGTTCGTCGGCACAACCACAAAAGACTTTTTTCCGGCAGACATCGCGGAAAAAATAGAAGCACAGGACTCGAAAGTGCTGTCTGATAGAAAGGCCATAGAATTGGAGCCCTATTACGAGGAAATTCAGGGGCGGAAACGATGGTGGAAGGAGGCAAAATTCCCGATCACAGATTTTTCAGGCGAGACCATGATCGGCGGGTTAGCCTTTGATATCACCGACCTCAAACAAACGGAAGAGAAACTAAGAAAGGCCCTTAGTGAAATAAAGGAATTAAAAGATCGGATCGAACAAGAAAATATTTACCTGCAGGAAGAGATCGATCATCAGCATAAGCACGGTGAAATTATTGGGCAAAGCAAGGCAACACTACAAATGCTCAACCAGGCAGAGCAAGTAGCCAAAACCGATAGCACGGTCCTTATACTGGGGGAAACCGGAACCGGCAAAGAATTACTGGCAAGGGCCATCCACCGCATGAGTTCACGCAAACATCGCTCGATGGTCACCGTTAACTGCGCCGCCCTGCCGGCGACGTTGATTGAGAGTGAAATGTTCGGTCGTGAAAAGGGGGCCTTCACCGGTGCTTTATCCGGGCGGATCGGCCGGTTTGAAATTGCCGATAGTTCCACCATTTTTTTGGACGAAATCGGCGAGTTGACACCGGAAGTGCAGGCGAAACTATTGCGGGTGTTGGAAAAAGGCGATTTCGAGCGATTGGGGAGCAACAAGACCATTAAAGTGGATGTTCGCATCATTGCCGCCACCAACCGGGATCTTAACAAAGCGGTTCAGGATGGCAGCTTCCGCCGTGATTTGTTTTACCGCCTGAATGTGTTTCCCATCAACGTACCATCTTTGCAGGATCGCCTTGAAGACTTGGAACTGCTCATTTGGGCCTTTGTCAAGGAATACGGGGAGCGCATGGGTAAACGGGTCACAACCATCCCCAAAAAAACCATAGACTTGTTGAAAAGATGCCCTTGGCCGGGAAATATTCGGGAGCTGCGCAATGTGATCGAACAATCGATGATTGTCACGAAAGCATCGACATTGGAGGTGCAATATCCGGGGATTCAAACGCAAAACGAGGATCAAACAGTATTGTTAAAAGATGTCGAGCGGAATCATATCCTTAAAATACTGGAACAGACCGGTTGGCGCGTTCGCGGCAAACAGGGAGCGGCCGAACTCCTGGGACTCAAACCGACGACACTGGAATCCCGGATGAAGAGACTTCTGGTCGTGCGACCGAAGTGAAGGCTGCTGTCCGTCAACTCCGAAATATCAGAGATCTGAGATTTTTGATTAACAATCCCATTAAAGCCGAGATGATGGACAGATTGTAGCTTCGAAGTATTGAAAAAGCATAGTCACCTTGAAGATCAGTTACGTTTTTTGAAATTCAAATAATTCCAGTTGCTTTCCTTAATGTTCGCTGCTCCCTCATGATCTTTCCGCAGTCATAGAAAAATTCCTTCGTCACACTTTTTTCCACGAAATATAGTAGCCAACCACGATATATCGGATATATTAATCTGCTCCTATTTTGTTCCCTTACGTCTGAAATTTTAAAATTATATTTAAATCAGTTAGTTATGGTATACATTCACCCCTAAGTCTTTCTGGCACATTACTTGATATTATTCGTGCAGAGGTGTTTACACGATAATGTTGGCCAATTTGTTGATTTTTTTCCCAGGAGCTTCAACATGATCACATCATTTTTGAAAGTTAATGTACCGCACGGGAAAAAGAAAGATGCGATCCAAACTGTTCAATCAATTTTAGGCTGGACATGTGCGCAACCAGGTTGCATCAGCATGGCATTCTACGAGGACACGAATCAGCCAGGTACCATGATGATTTTCGAAGAATGGGAAAACTGGCCCAGCCTCGAAAAACATATCCAATCAGATTCCTATCGAAACATACTGGAGCTCATGGAGCTCTCATCCGAACAACCCGAGATCAAGTTTTGCAGTGTTGCAGATACAAAAGGCATGGAGGTTATTGAAAGGCTGAGAGGTTGATTAACGTAAGTTCACCCCAAAAGGAGGGCTCATTGAAATGAACATGCAAATCCGGGAGCGCGGTTGTGCTCTGCTGCCTGGTGGTCGCCATATCATGGTCGGGGGTTGCGGTTGCCAGTCAGCCGCATGGGGGCGAGGCCATCGCCTTTCCCCGTAGCCTGGAGAGCTATAACGATGCCGATCTGGGCGGCATCGGGGCCATCTTGAAAAACCGCATCCAGCAGGAGCCTTTCAACCTGGTGGCAACCCTGATTTTCATCCTGGCCATTTTGCATACCTTCATGGCCAGCAAGTTTCTTGCCATTGCCCACAAATGGGAGAAGGCTCACGAGGAAAGAATCAACATCGGCCAGGTTAAACCCTATGAAATCCATCTGGGAGCCCGATTATTTCATTATTTTTACCTCTATCGCAAGGAGTTGCGTCGGCTGGAAAAAAATTCACGGTGGTGCGCCTCAAGAGTGAAATCCAGGAAAAATACCTGAAGCACCGGGACATGCACGCCAGGTTTCGGGAACTCGTATCGACTGTGGAAAATGAGCTGCAAAGCGATGTCCGGATCAAAAAGGCGGTCGATGCGGTCGAGGCTGAAATCAGGGAGCGGCTCGAAGCACGTCTCGTCAAGGAACTGTCCGGCGAAACCGCGGATGAAGATCTGGTTCGCCAGGCCTTCGACGAGCGCTTTGAGGAGATAAAGCTGCGCACCCTGCGCGAGGATCTTCCGCGTATCCTGAAGCCGGAGGAGCGGGGGTCGTTCCATGATCCCGATTGGGACAAACGCGACGACCCGGTGCCGGGCTGGGTGACGATTGTGCACCTTTTATTCATGGCCTGGACCATCGTCACGGCGCACCACCCGCCGCTGTTCATCTCCGGAATGCTCTTTTTTCTGGGCTTTGCCGTTGTGGCCGGGGCGCTCACCGGCGGGGGCCTGACCATCATCGCCAATGCCCCCAATCCGGCGGCGGTTTCCATACTCAAAAAATATTTCACCAACGGGATTGGTGCGGGCGGGATCCTGCGCGGCGCCCTGGCGCCCACGGTGATCATGCTTCTGATCCATTTATTCATTCGCTGATCAGAAACAGTCAAAGCATTGTACGATTCTTACATCAGGGTGCGTTCCAACTGAAACTTCAAAAACCAGACGGGGGGGACACAATGAACCACTCACTTAAATTAATTTCATTTATTCTGGCCGGCGTGTTTTTCTTATTCGGCTGCCAGGAAGATGTACCTCAAAAAGAAATTGTACGCCCGGTAAAGGCCATGAAAGTGGCGGATCATGGGACCTTTACGGATGCCAGGTTTCCCGGTATCGCCAAGGCGACCAAAGAGGTCGATCTGTCCTTTCGTGTCAGCGGACCCATGATCACCCGACCGGTTAATGTGGGCGACGAAGTCAAAGCGGGCACAACGGTCGCGCGTATCGACCCCCGTGATTATGAGGTCAACCTGCGCACCGTCGAGGGCCAGTTGGTTAGAGCCAGAGCGGTGTTGCAGCGCGCCCAGGCGGATCTGGACCGTGTGCTGAATATTCAAAAACAGGATGCCGGGGCGGTGAGTCAGACGTTGATTGACAGGAATCGCCAAAGAAGAAATTCCTCGCAGGCCGATATCAAATCATTGGTCGCGGCCGTGGATCAGGCCAAAGATCAGCTGAGCTATACTTATCTGAAAGCGCCGTTTGATGGAATTATAACCCAAACCTATGCGGAAGCTTTTGAAGACGTTCGGCCCAAACAGCCGGTGCTGCGCCTGCTGGATCCCTCAAAAGTCGAAATGTGGATCAACATCCCTGAAAACATGATATCCCTGCTGCCCTATGTATCCAACATCAAGGTGCGGTTTGATGCACTGGGTATCGAGGTTCCGGCCGACGTCAAAGAGGTCGGCACCGAGGCCTCTCGGACCACGCGAACGTTTCCGGTGAATTTAATTATGGAGCAGCCCGCGGACGCCAAGATTTTACCCGGTATGGCCGGATCTGCCTTTGGGGATGTCAATCTACCGGATCAGGCCGAAGAGTCTGAATACATCATTCCGGTTTCAGCGGTGTTTACAGGCACCGACAACAAAAGCTACGTCTGGCTCATTGATGAATCCGCAATGACGGTAAAACGTCACGAAATAACACCGGGCAAGTTGACCGGTCGCGGCCTGAATGTCAGAGGGCTTCAAACCGGGCAGTGGATTGCCACGGCCGGTGCCAACACGCTGAGGGAAGGTCAGAAAGTCACCATACTCCAACCCGGCAAGCAGATGTAAAGGAGGGCAGGCATGAATTTAACCCAACTTGCCATTGAAAAGAAGGCGCTGAGCTATTTTGTGGCCCTGCTCATCTTACTGGGAGGCATCGGCAGTTTTTTCACCCTCGGCCAGCTGGAGGACCCTAATTTTACCATTAAAAAAGGGGTGGTGGTCACGCAGTACCCGGGGGCCAGTTCCGCAGAGGTGGAACTGGAAGTCACCGACCGCATCGAAAAAGCAATCCAGGAACTGCCTCAGCTCTATCACCTGTATTCGATTTCCAAGGCCGGTGTGTCCATGGTCAAGGTGGAGATCAAGAAAAAATACTGGTCGGATACCTTGCCCCAGGTTTGGGACGAGATGCGCAAGAAAATTCGCGATGTCACGCCCGAACTTCCGCCGGGAGCCGGCAAACCGGACGTTTCGGATGATTTTAACTTTGTATATGGATTTGTCCTGGGTCTCACCGGCGACGGTTTTTCCTACAAGGAACTGGAGGATTATGCCGATGAGCTCAAAAAACAACTCAGTTTGGTCAAGGGGGTTGCGCGGGTGGAGCTCTGGGGTGTTCAGGATAAGGTCATATATCTCGATGCTTCGGAGAAGCAGCTTTCGGAAAGGGGATTAACCGCCGAAAATTTTATCAACACCCTGGGCACCCAAAACAAAGTGGTCGATGCGGGCTTTGTCGATGTGCAGAATCGGCGGCTGAGGGTAGCGCCAACCGGCGAATTTCAATCACCGGAAGACATCGGAGAGCTTTACATCGTGCCGAGTGTCCTGGATATCCTGGATCAGCCCCTGGCGGTGTCGGCACCGGAAGCCGCCGACATTGTCCAGCCCGGCCAGAGTATCCGAACCGGTGATCTCAAGGCGAGCCAGGAATTGATCCGCATCCGGGATATCGCCACTGTCAACGCCGGCTACCTTGAACCGGCGCGGGAACTCATGCGCCTGGACGGCAAACCCGCCATTGCGATTCAGCTGGCCAACGTTACCGGCGGAAACGTGGTGGATACCGGCAAAAGAATCGAAAAGAGATTGGCGGAGTTGATGCCGACGCTGCCGGTGGGCATCGAATTGACGCGCATTGCCTGGCAATCGGAATTGGTCAGTGCTTCCATCAACAGCTTTATGATCAATCTGCTCGAGGCGGTCGCCATTGTCCTCGCGGTGTTGGTGATCCCGTCCGGCCTGCGCATGGGAATTATCATCGGCACCGCCCTGGTTCTGACCATTCTGGCGACGTTCATTCCCATGGCCATGATGGGCATCGACCTGCAGCGCATGTCGCTGGGCGCGTTGATTATCGCCATGGGCATGATGGTCGACAATGCCATCGTGGTATCGGACGGTATTGCCGTGCGAATCAGGAAAGGCATGGATCGCAAAAAGGCGGCCATCGAAGCCGCCAGCGGTCCGGCCATGCCCTTGCTGGGCGCCACGATCATTGCGGTGATGGCCTTTTACCCCATTTTTGCCTCATCTGATGATGCCGGCGAGTACTGCCGCACGCTATTTATCGTGGTGGGATTTTCGCTGCTGCTGAGCTGGCTGGTGGCCATGACATTAACCCCGCTTCAGTGTATCGACCTGCTGCCCGATCCCAAACCGACAAAAGAGGGTGAAGAAAAAGATGAGTTTGGCGGCAAGCTTTTCGTCGGCTATCGCAAACTCTTGCAGACGGCAATTCGCGGCCGTTGGATTTTTATGATCTGCATGGTGGCACTCCTCATCATGGCCGGCGGCGGTTTCGGCAAGGTCAAGCAGATGTTTTTCCCGGATTCTTCCCGGGCCCAACTGATGGTGGACTTCTGGTATCCCATGGGCACCCGCATCCAGGACGTGTCTGAAGGAATCAAACCGGCTGAAAAGCAACTCATGCAGGATGAGCGGGTGGTCAACGTCAGCAGCTATATCGGTGCCGGGCCGCCGCGGTTCTACCTGCCGGTGGATCCCGAGCTTCCCTACGAAAACTACGCCGAAATCATTGTCAACACCCACGACTACGAAGAAATCGATCCCTTGATCGCCGATATAGAGCCCTGGATGGACGCCAATTATCCGGGCGTGGTGACACGGGTGCGCAAGTACGGCGTGGGCCCCAGTGAGACCTGGAAGCTGGAATGGCATCTCAGCGGACCTTACAACGCCGACCCGAATGTCCTGCGGCAGGTAGCCGACGAGGCCCTGGCTATTCTCGAAAACAGTCCTTATGCCAAAGAGATCAAAACCTCGATGATGAACCGGGTCAAGAAGTTTGTGCCCGACTACGACCAGGTGCGGGGCCGCTGGGCCAACGTCCACCGCGATGACATTGCCTATGCGACGCGCCGGGCCTATGATGGGGTGCAGGTGGGCCTTTACCGCGAAGAAGATGACCTGTATCCCATATTGCTGCGCCACGTCGCCGAGGAGCGGCGCAATGCGGTGGTAATGGACACCCTCCAGATCCAGCCGTCGATGTACACCAAGACCATTCCCTTGTCCCAGGTCACCAAAGATCTACGGTATGAGTGGGAGGATCCCGTCATCAACCGCTGGGAGCGCCGGCGCACCATCACTATCCAGGCCTCACCCCGCAACACGACTTACCCGGATCTGAAAAATCATGTTATCGAGGCGTTCAACAAAATCGAACTTCCGCCCGGCTATGATGTCTATTTAGACGGAGATGAAGAGAGTACGGCGGATGCCCAGAAGTCACTGCTGCCGGGCATGATCCCTATGGCGGTCATTATGCTGTTTATCATGGTGGCCCTTTACAATGCCTACCGTCCGCCTTTGATCATCATCTGTACGATTCCATTTGTAGTTATCGGCATCGTCGTCGGGCTACTGGCTACCGGTGCGCCCTTCGGTTTTTTGGCCCTGCTGGGAGCCATGAGTTTATCCGGTATGATGATCAAAAACGCCATCGTGCTGCTGGATGAGGCCAACAGTCAGCTGGCGGCCGGGCAATCACGCTATGAGTCGATTGTTGCCGCCGGTATAACCCGATTGCGACCGGTGCTGCTGGCAGCCGCCACCACCGTGCTCGGTGTGATCCCGTTGTATCCGGACGTGTTCTGGAATGCCATGGCCATCACGATCATGGCGGGGTTGTCATTTGGAACTATTCTGACCATGTTTGTCGTGCCGGTGCTGTATTGTATCTTTTATAAGGTGAAATCACCGACGAAGGCTTCAAAACCAGCAGTACCGGCGTAATGGAGTAAAGGAGTAATGGAGTAGTGGGGTATTGGAGTATTGGATTCGTTTCCAATCACGCCGATATGCCGTCGCTCGATGAAACCATTTTTCTTAGCTAGTGCCTGAACGAGAAGTCCGGTTTTTGGTAGGTTGGGTAGAGTCCGATACAAAATGTTGGGTTTCGTGCCTCAACCCAACCTACGAAAATCAGGCCTTTATCGCGATTTAATTTCAAGGGGCGAAACCCAACGACTCGGTTAATCGAGTTTTCTCGCGACCACTAGATAGTTATTTAAATGATACTGACCAGTAACTTCATTCAGAAACTATCTCAATCAAAGCAGCGATTTTTAATTCTGCTGTGCTTGATTTTGGGATTGCTTGTTGTCGTCCCCATACTGAACCGATTTGCCCCGGCCCGCATATTCCTGGACATTTTCCTGACGGCCGTCGTCATATCCATGGTGTATGCCATCAGCCACAAAAAGGGGTATGTCATTGCCGGGTTGACACTGGCAGCCGTAACGCTGGCACCGGTATGGTTGCAGTATTTTTATCCCAATAAATCGATGGCGGCTATCGGCATGCTCGCCGGTGTTTTCTTTATCGCTGTGGTCATCGCCAACATTCTGGGCTTTATGTTAAAATCCGAGGAGGTCAACCGTGAAATTATTTATGCCGCCATCCTGTTGTATCTAATGGCAGCCCTTCTTTGGGCTTTTGTCTATACGTTTTTAGAACTTGTTGATCCGGCATCCTTTAATATCGACCTGGGCCGACCGGAGGGGTATTTGCTGGTATTTCAGTACTATAGTTTTGTCACGATTACTACCCTGGGCTACGGCGACATTACGCCGGTTACCGAGGTGACCAAAGCCTTTTCAGTCCTGGAAGCCGTTGTCGGCCAGCTCTATATGGTGGTGGCGGTTGCCTGGTTGGTGGGAATGTATGTTTCGAAGAAGTCGCAATAAGCGTCCTTTAGGCGCTTAGCGGCGTTTTTCTGACAACATGTTGTCAAAAACTGATGGTTCCAGGTGTCAGTGTTCAGGTGTCAGGACTCAGAACCGCCTATCCCTGACACCCGAAACCTGACACCTGAAACCAAATTCTGATGAACTTCGGTGTGACAAATTATTTTGCATTTCTTGCGCCTTTTTTCGGCTAATGCACACTCTATTTGCAGGAGGATTTGAAATGACTGCCGACCAGTATATAACGATCGCTATTCTGGCTCTGACCTTTGCTCTTTTGATTAAGAGTAAGATCCCGCCGGTGGCTATCTTTGTTGGCGCGTTGACCCTGACGATCACCTTTCGTCTGGCGCCCCTGGGCGAAAGCTTGAAGGGATTTTCTAATCCCGGGATGCTGACGGTCGGGGCTCTTTTGATGGTGGCCGCCGGGATGTACCGCACCGGTGCCATCACCCTGATTACCGAAAAGCTCATCGGTCATCCCAAAAATCTGCTGGCGGCCCAGGCGAAAATTTTGCCTCCGGTGGCTGTGGGAAGCGCCTTTTTGAACAATACACCCCTGGTGGCGATGTTTATCCCGGTTATCCGCGATCTGGCAAAGATAAGTCGCCTGCCGGCGCCCCGTCTTTATATTCCCTTGAGTTTTGCTTCAATTCTGGGTGGCACCTGCACCTTGATCGGATCATCCACCAACCTGGTCGTCGCCGGGATGGTGATGGATTTTCTTGCCAAAGGTGATCCGAACGCAGCGCCCTTGAGACAAATCGCCATGTTTGATCTGGCCTGGATTGGCTTGCCCGCAACTGTTGCCGGAACTGTTTTTATCATGCTGACAAGCCGCTTCCTCCTGCCGGGAACCAAGGAAGCCGATTCTGCTGCAGAAATCGAGCGCTTTTTCAGCGCGGAGTTCACCGTAACTGCTGATGCACCGATTATCGGTAAAAGCCTCGAAGATATGGGCTATATCAATCCTCAGGGATTTCAATTGCTGGCCCTGAAACGCAATGGCGTAAATGAGGCGGAAATTATACCGCAAACCCAACTTGAAGCCGGCGATGTGCTCGTATTTTCTGCCATTCTCGAAGCCATCCCTGATTTGTGGGGAACGGATGGATTGGAACCGGTGTATGGTACCGGGGTTCGGGAGATGGTCGGCGCCAGGTATTCGCATCGCCTGGTAGAAATGGTCGTATCCCGCCGGTCAACAGCAATAGGTCGCAAAATCAAAGAATTGCCCCTGCCTGAAGCTCACCTCCAGGTGTCGATTATTGCCATCTCCCGAGGCGGCAGGCCCATAGAAGGACCGATGTCGGATGTTCGCGTCAAAGCCGGCGATGTAGGCGTTCTCGAGGTGGATGAACCGTTTTTCCATGAAAATCAACGCAGAATTGAATTGTCCATGGTTCGCCGCCTAACGGGCGCCCGACTCAAACGCTATGACCGCGCCGCGTATGCGACGCTGATTACCATTGCCATGGTGGCGGTGGTTGCGGCGGGATGGATGCCCATGCTCAATGCCGCCCTGCTGGCATCAGGAGCCATGATTCTGACCGGCTGCATGACGTTCCGCCAGGCAGGACGCAGCCTGGAGTTCAAAACCCTGATCATTATTGCCAGCGCCATTGGTCTTGAAGCCGCTGTCACCGGCAGCGGGCTCTCGGCCAATATCGCCGATCTTTTAAGCCTTATTGGCGGCGACAACCCCTATACCGCCCTCACGGTAGTTTTTATCGGCTGTATTTTTATGGACACCATGATCACCAATGTGGCCTCTGCTGTTTTTATGTTTCCGATTGCCATGGCCATGGCCGGCAATTTAGGCGTCAACGGCATGCCCTTTGCCATCACCGTGATGGTCGGCGCATCATGCAGTTTCATTTCGCCGATGGGTTATCAAACGAACCTGATGGTCTACGGCCCTGGCGGATACAAATTTACAGACTTTGTTAAAATAGGAATTCCCATGAGCATCGTTGTGGGAATTATTACCATAATTTTGGCGCCTATCGTCTGGCCATTTTGATCTGGGTCGCAGCTAAAAGAATGGTAAGTCAAAGGGGGGGGGCAAAGGGGTCAAGTCTGCTCTTGACTCTTATTGATTTTTTTCAAGAGTCAAGAGCAGACTTGACCCCTTTGTTCAAGCCGTTGCGCGCCATTGAAGGCCCGGGAAGCGGGCATAATCGTGATCGAGCGTGATCCACTCGCAGCCGGACTCGATAACCAATGCCGCAAACTATGCATCCGGCATAAGGTTGCCACGCGCGTCCGCTTCGGTGCAAAGTCGCTTGAAAATCCGCCAGTGTCGTTCACCCGGCTCAATGATGACGCAGTGAGGCTGATCGAGAAGGATGTCGCAGAATACCCGTCATTTACAATTTCCGATTTTATGATCCAAAGGAAATGTCCAGTTCTTAAAAGCTTCCCTGATGGCATCGCGGAATTCGTAAATCGGTTTCGTTGGTATCTGCGGGGAGGGGTATGCCAATGCGTAGGTCAATTTCAGCCGCGGACGAAACGGGCGCAAAGTAACCTCGTTGCGCCAATGTTGGGCGGCGAAGGGCTCCATTAAGCCGATACAGAGGCCTTGGGCGATCATGGCGTAGCCGGTGTGCGAGGTATGATAGGCAATTACGTATTTGGGTTCCAGACCGGCTTTCTGTAAGATCTGCTCTTCCTCCTCCCAGGTAAGCGGTCCCGTGGGTAGGGTTCTTAACAGCGGAATCCCGACGATGTCTTCGGGGGTAATGACATCCTTCGATGCCAGGGGATGCGAAATGGGCATGGCACAGTAATTTTCGGTTTCGAGCAGCGTTTCCACCTCAATACCGGTGATGGGTGGGAAGGCCAGGGTTAGGGCTAAGTCAACACGCATTTGCTGTATCCGTTCAAGGAGATCCGGGACGATAACCGTATCCACATTGATCATGAACGTGGGATAACGGACGCTGTAAGCTTTAATGGCCACCGGCAACAGAGTGGCCGACAAAGCAGGCGTACAGGCAATTTTCAATTCGCGGGGTTCGCGGCGGCGAATCCCGGCGGCCGTTTGATCCAGACGTTCCAAACCCAGAAAATTCTGCTCAACTGCTTCATAAAAGCGCAAGCCCGCCGCGGTCGGCTGCAGACGGCCTTTTAAGCGGTTAAAAAGTGTGAACCCCACCTCCTCTTCCAAAGCGTTGATCAAGCGGCTGACCGCAGGCTGGCTGACAAACATGCGACTTGCGGCTTCCTTGGTCGTCCCGGTCAAGATAACATGCCGAAAGGCCTCGAGTTGTCTGAAATTCATTAGGTTAGGTCCTCTTCCAGTAGTGATTTGTTCCCCACTCTAAATTTATACCGCCGGTTATACAATAAATTTCATGCATACACCATGAATTAATATGACTTGACATTATTCAATTCTCGCGTATAGCCATTTAGAAAAGAAATTCTAGATAGAAAATATTTAGTATTTAGAAAATCTTTTCTTCATATTTTTTTCATATTAAAATTAACCATCTCCTAAAACATCAAAATTTTTAAATTTTGGTCTTATAATATATTGAAATTATTAAGAAAAAAATTTAAAATTATCTCGTTGCCGACTATTTACGGGTCCATCCAAAATATTCTTTAATAAAAGCGCTTTATCTAGCGTTTCAGCCCTTATCTATCCGGGCCACCATAGAGAAATGATAGCGGCTATGATCGCGATGCGCATCAAATCGGTTCGAAAGACGGATCACCTTACTAGCATAAATTACCAACAAAAGGAGGCGTTATGAAAAACCTATCTCACAAATTTATGCTTTGTCTGTTACTCGTGTTGCTGTGGCCTGCAGTGATGGCTTTTGGCGATGACCAGGCCACCGACAAAGCCAACCAGATCATCCGGATTGCCATCGAACAGGAACCTCCCCAGCTCAACAGTTTCCTGACCGAAGATTCGGTTAGCATGATGGTGCTGGGCCATGTCATGGAAGGGTTGCTGCACTATGACCGGCGGGGGCGCTTGGCACCGGGTGTTGCCGAACGCTGGGACATCGATGCCAATGGGGCGACCTTTTATCTGCGTAAAGACGCCCTTTGGAGCGACGGCAAGCCGGTAACCGCCAAAGATTTTGTATTTGCCTGGCGCATGGCGGTGGATCCGAAAGTGGCCAGCGAATACGCTTTCATTATGTACCCGGTGAAAAATGCCGAGGCCATCAATATCAGCAAAATCAAAGATCTCACCCAATTGGGGGTCAAAGCCATTGATGAACATACCCTGAAGGTGACGTTCGAATATCCGTGCGGCTATTTCCTGGGTCTGGCGGCTTTTGCCACCTATATGCCCGTGCGCGAGAATTTTTATAAAAGCCGTGGCAGCAAGTATGCAGCCGAAGCAGCGGACATGCTGTACAATGGGGCTTTTGTATTGACCGATTGGGTGCATGGCGCCTCTTTGAAAATGAAGAAAAACGACCAATACTGGAACAAGGCCAAGGTTACCTTAAGTGCCATTGAATGCCCCTACATTACCTCCGACAGTACCGCGTTGTTGAACCTTTTCAAGGATAATAAAATCGTCGTGGCCAATCTGGATTCGGAAACCATCAAAACGGCTATGAAAAACAGGATGAAAATCCGCAAGTTTGCCAGCGGACGCTTACGCTTCCTCGTCTTCAACCACCGCGAGGGCGAAGTGACCGCCAATCTGAATTTCAGAAAAGCGATCCGGGCGGTATATAATCCCCAGCTGTTCGCCGACAAGGTTGTGGGTGTTCCCGGTACCCTGCCCGGACGCAGTGTCATGCCGGCTTTTCTGCAGGGCGTAAACGACAAGTTTCGTAAGGAATACCCGGTACCGGAACATAAAGTCGACCCGGCCGCCGGAAAAGAATACCTGGCCGCGGCCAAAAAAGAGCTGGGTCTCGACGCCTTTCCTCCCATTGTGCTGCTTTGCGACGACTATCCCGCCATTGCCAAGATGGGCGAATACCTGCAGGGCCTGTTCGGCGAAACCCTGGGCCTGGAGATCAAACTCGACAAGCAGATTTTCAAGCAACGTCTAGCCAAAGGCAGTGCCGGCGATTTTGACATGATGATCGGCGGGTGGTTGCCCGACTACGATGATCCCATGACCTATGCCGAACTGTTTGCCTCCTGGAACGCGAACAACAATGGCAAATGGAAAAATGCGGTCTACGACGAGGGTATCCGCACTGCCAGCAAATCCGTGGACGCCAAAGTCCGCATGGAGGCGTTCGCCAGGGCCCAGCAGGCCATGTACGACGACATCGGGGTTTTGCCGTTGTTCGAAGGCAGCGTCATCTATGTCCAGCATAAAAATGTCAAGGGAATCAGTCGCAGCGTCACCGGCTTCAATCCCAACTTTGTTTATGCCAGAGTGGCCAAATAGAGCGTTTTAAATAATGATCCGTCGGGCGGCGGGCGTTATCGTTACGGCCGCGCCCACCGCCTGTAGCCTTCAGATGTTTAATTGGTTCACGCGATCAGCGGGACTTGGGGAACAAAGCCAAGTCGGATTACTGCGGCAAGCGATAAATGGTGGAACAATGGAGTATTGGGGATCAAAAACGGATGATGGTCTGATTTTAATTTCTGATCCTAGCTATCATGATCAGATCAGACCGTATTCCGCTAAACCCAGTATTCCAGCATTCCAGTATTCCATCATTCCATCGCAGATGGCCACGGCACAACCAATTATCTCTGACTTGGCCCAAATAGCCAGGTTTCCAATGTTAGAACAAAAATCTGAACGGCTAAAACGCTTCCAAAGAGGGGCAACATGCTAAATTACGTCCTTAAAAGATTGCTTTCAGGCATTGTGACGGTGTGGTTCATCGCCACTGCCACCTTTATGGCGATGCATGCGGTGCCGGGTGATCCCTTGAGCAGCGATAAGGAGGTCAGTCCCGAAATTCGCAAAAACCTCGAGAAAAAGTATGGTTTGGATAAACCCGTCACGACGCAATACTTCATATACTTGGGCAACATGCTCAAAGGTGATTTCGGGATCTCGTTCACCCAGAAAAACCGCATGGTGAACGATATAATTTTGGAACATTTTCCCGTATCGGCCATCCTGGGGGTGCTGGCGATTATCTTTGCTGCGGTGGGCGGGATTGTTTGGGGGGCTCTGACCGCGCTTTACCGCAATAAACTGCCCGATATCGTCATCATGTTCCTGGTCATTCTGGGTGTCTCGGTACCCGGCTTTGTCTTTGCCGCGCTGGCCCAAATTTTAATTGTTCTGGTTAATAAAACGGTCGGCACCTCGGTTTTTCCCGTGGCCGGCTGGGGCTCGATTATGCATCTGTGGGTGCCGGCGTTTGTTTTGGGTATCAGCACCATGGCCTACCTGACGCGCCTGATGCGTTCCTCCATGCTCGAGGTGATCAACTCCGATTATATTCGCACGGCCAGATCCAAGGGGCTGTCGGTACTGCGGATCTTTTTCGTGCATCAGTTGCGCAACGCCGTGCTGCCGGTGATCACCGTTTTAGGACCGGCCGTCGCCTATATCACCACGGGCGGGTTCGTGGTCGAGCTGGTTTTTGCCGTTCCGGGTCTGGGCCGCTACTTCATCCAGGCCGTTCAACAGCTGGACTATACCGTGATCATGGGTACAACCGTTTTCTACGGCGCCTTCCTGGTGGTGATGGTCACCACGGTGGACATCGTTTATGCCTATGTCGATCCTAGAATACGCCTCAAATAGCGGAAAGGGTCAAAAGATGACGCAAGTTGCACAATACAACCCGAACGCCGGGGATTTTGAGCGGGTTACGGTCAGTTTAGACGTCCAGCAACTGACCCGGCCGTCGCTCTCCTACTGGCAGGATGCCTGGGTGCGCCTGAAGAAAAACAAACGCGCGTTGGCATCCCTTTACATTGTGATCGCACTGATCCTTTTCACCCTGATCGGCCCGCTAATTTGGCGCGTCGATCCTTCGGTGCAGGATTTGGATCAGATTTCCCAGTTTGTTTCCTTTAACCGCAAAGCGGTCATCACCGCCTCTGAAGGTGTCTGGGAAGGGGTCACGCTGGACAACTTTCCGGCTGAACCGGAAGAGTTGCCGGATGAGCTGGCCGCCACCGAAAAAATTGAGTACGTGGGCAATCCCACCACCCAGGGGGTCCGCTTGAAGTGGGCGCCCGTAGAAGGGGCGGCCGCATATGTAGTCTACCGCAATGAGAAAGCGCCCGATCCGGACGACCTGGGTATTCCGGTGGGCGAAACCGATGCCGGCAATATTGTCGGTTATGAAGACCGGTTGAAACTGGAGGAGCGGACCTACTACTACTCCATCGTGGCGACCGATGGCATGGATGAGGCCGATACCCACAAAACGTTGGGCGTAGCGGTGGCTCAGGGCATCTCCCTGGAAGAGGCTCAGCGCCGGGGATTGAAGGGGCAGGTGGGAGAAACCGTCACCCTCGAAGCCCATCCCCTGGGAACCGATTATCTGGGTCGCGATGTTCTGGCGCGTTTGATGTACGGTGCGCGCATATCCATGTTCATCGGTATTGTCGCGCCGCTAATTTTCGTCGCCTTCGGTACCTTTTACGGCGGTATGGCCGGCTTCATTGGCGGAAGAATCGATCGATATCTAATGGCGATTTCGGATTTTGTGGTCGCGCTGCCGTTTTTGCTGTTCATGATTTTATTTAAGATTACCTTCGGTATCGGACCGGGAGAAAGCGGGGTTATCCCCATGCTGGTTGCCCTGGTGCTGCTGTCTTGGCCGTCGACGGCCCGTCTGGTGCGGGGACAGGTGATGCAGCAGCGGGATGAGGGCTATGTTCAGGCGGCTAAATTGCTGGGCGCCAAAAGCAATTATCTGATTATGCGCCATATGATCCCCAATACCATGGGCGTGATTCTGGTATCGCTGACCTTCTCGGTACCGACCTGCATTTTCACCGAAGCCTTCCTTTCCTTTATCGGTATGGGGGTGGCACCGCCAACGCCGTCATGGGGATCAATGTGTAATGAAGGGATTAAAACCATGCTCTCCCATCCCCACGAGTTAATTTATCCGGCGGCAATGATCAGCATCACGGTGCTGGCATTCAATCTTCTTGGGGACGGTTTGCGGGACGCCTTGGATCCCCGCATGAGATCGAGGGAATAAGAATCCTGGCACAGAAGGCCAGGCTTTAACATCAACCCAGAGAGGTATGGGAGTTAATTTCCTCCACCGGGAGTGTTCAGGTGTCAGGTGTCAGGTGTCAGAAAAAGAATTCGGCCCTTGGATCAAAGGTGCCCATAAAACGTTTTGTCTTTTGCTGGCGTTGACAATTAGTTTCACCCCCAATTGGAGCTCAACAATGAAGAATCGGTACTCGCTGAAACCTGCCACCTGAAACCTTTAAAAGATTGGGCCCACGGCATAGCCAAATGTCTCTGACCCCCGTAAAGAACACGGGATCAACTACTGGCCCCGAGGACCAGGCTTTCATTTTCGTGCAAAGAGGTCTTAAATACAATGAATACCCAAAACGACTATATCCTGGATGTGAAAGATCTCCAAGTGGAGTTCGCTACCTACGGCGGTACCGTCAAGGCCGTGCGGGGTGTCAGCTACCGGGTTCGCAAGGGCAAAACCCTGGGCGTGGTCGGTGAATCCGGCTGCGGCAAATCGGTGACGGTCCAGGCCATTTTGCAATTGATTCCGATCCCGCCGGGCAAGATCACCGGTGGCTCGGCCAAGCTCAATGGCCGCGAGATGATCGGTTTGAGTGCATCGGATATGAATACCATCCGTGGACGCGAGATTGGGGTGATCTTTCAGGACCCGATGAGCTCCCTGAATCCGACCATGAAAATCGGCAAGCAAATCGCTGAAACGGTAAAGGTCCATCAAAACGCCAGCGACGAAGAGGCCATGGAGAAGGCGGTCGCCCTGCTGGAAAAGACCAAAATCCCGGAGGCGGGCAAGCGGGCCCAGCAGTACCCCTTCGAGTTTTCCGGCGGGATGCTGCAGCGTGCCATCATCGCCATGAGCATGGCCTGCGACCCGACGCTGCTCGTGGCCGACGAACCCACCACGGCGCTGGATGTCACCATCCAGGCCCAAACCCTCGAACTGATGCACGAACTGCAAAAAGACCACACGATGAGCATTGTTTTGATTACCCACGATTTGGGGGTCATCGCCCGCATGGCCCATGACGTGGCGGTCATGTATGCCGGACAGGTAGTCGAATCCGGACCGGTGGATGATATCTTCTACCGTTCGTCACATCCCTACACCCTGGGTTTGCGCCATGCCATGCCTTCCAATATCGAAGGGGGTCAGAAAAAACTCGAGCCCATTGACGGCAGTCCGCCAGATCTTTTTAGACCCCCAAAGGGCTGCGGGTACTACGCCCGGTGCCCTTATGCCATGCGCATGTGCGAAGACCGGATTCCGGAGGAATTTGTCATCAGCGAGGGCCACTTCGCGCGCTGCTGGCTCCAGCACCCTCAGGCACCCGAAGTGGAGGGCGAACTCTACCAGATCGGTCACACGGAGAATGCTTGAATGAACACGATAATCGAAACCAAGGACTTGAAAAAATACTTTCAAATTGACAAGAAGCGCACCGTTCATGCGACCGATGGGCTCTCCTTATCCATAGCGGAGCAAGAGATTCTGGGGCTGGTGGGAGAAAGCGGATCCGGCAAGTCGACCTTTGGCAAGGCCGTGGTCGGGCTGCATGATAAAACCTCTGGTGAGGTCTGGTACAAGGGTGAGCTGACCCCCCAGCGCTTCACGCCGGCGGATTACAAAAAGTATTCCACCGAGATGCAAATGATTTTCCAGGATCCTTATTCTTCGCTGAACCCGCGCATGACCGTATTGGAGATCATCGGCGAAGGGCTCCATCTGCAGGGCGGCTACAGCAGTGGGGAAATCAAGGAGCGGGTGGCGGGGTGGCTGCGTCGGGTCGGCCTGCAGCCCGATCATATGTCGCGCTATTGCCATGAATTTTCCGGGGGCCAACGCCAGCGCATCGGTATCGCCCGCGCCCTGGTTTTGGAGCCGAAGTTCGTTGTCTGCGACGAACCCATATCGGCCCTGGATGTCTCGGTCCAGGCCCAGGTGGTCAATATGCTGGGCGAATTCCGGGATGAGTTGGGAATCAGCCTGTTGTTTATCGCTCATGACCTGTCCATGGTCCGGTATGTATCGGACCGGATCGTGGTCATGTATCTGGGGGCCATGGTAGAAGTGGGTAAGGCCGATGAGGTTTTTTTCCATCCCAAACACCCTTATACGCGCCTGTTGATCGCATCGAATCCCGAAGCGGATCCCGAGTACGAACGAAACCACCCCCACATCCCCATCAAAGGGGAGATCCCCTCGCCGATCAATATCCCGCCGGGATGTCGCTTTGCAGGCCGTTGTCCCGAGGTGATGGATAAGTGCCGCCAGGTTACACCCGAACTGATCATGCTCGGGTCCAGCCAGGGCGCGGCGTGTTGGCTTTACGGTTGATTTTTTTCAGTATTGAAAACCTGGTCGTCGGGGCCAGGTATAGACAACCGGCTTTGTCATAGACCAAGTCTTTAATTTTGCCGGTTAAGTTGATTACCTCTTGAACTCCTCTGGGGTCGGATATCTACTTTTTAAAGGGGGGATACAGATGTCAACCTATTCGCGCACACTAACGGTAGCCTTACTCGTGCTGAGTCTTTTGGCCCCAATGCCGGCCGTCGCCAAAACCCTGCGTTTGGCCATGGACGCCGAACCGGTCTCGATGGACCCCCATGCCCATTTGAGCACGGGCACCTTGCAGTTTTCGCACCTGGTCTTCGATCCCCTGCTGCGCTGGACTCAGGCAATGGACTTCGAGCCGCGCCTGGCCCATAAATGGGAACGAGTCGATGCACGCACCCTGCGGTTTCACCTGCGCAAGGGGGTAACCTTTCACAGCGGCAATCCGCTGACGGCCAAGGACGTTGAATGGACCCTGCGGCGCCTCAAGCGCAGTGAAAGCTTCAAGGGCATTTTCGATCCGGTGGCGGGAACCAAAATCATTGACGATCACACCATCGATCTCATCACCAAGATTCCATATCCACTGTTGTTAAACATCGCGACCTATATTTTTCCCATGGATCGGCTGTTTTACAGCGGTGTGGACGATTTTGGGAAGCCCAAGGACGCCATCGCCAAATTTGAGCCCACCTTTGCCCGGGACAATGCCTCCGGTAGCGGCCCCTACACGGTAACCGAGCGGGTGCCGGGTACCCGCATCATTTTTGAAAGGGTTGCCGCCTACTGGGACACCCAATCCCCCGGTAACGTGAGCCGGATTGAGTTAAGCGCCATCGGCGACCCCTCCGATCGCGTCAACGCCCTGTTGGCAGGCAAAATGGATATGATCATGCCCGTGGCCCCGCAGGATTATGACCAGGTTGGTCTGGTCGATGATGTCATTCTGGTCACCACGGCCACCCCCCGGATCATTCTCCTTCAGTTGAATCAGGACCGCCGGCCGGAATTCAGGGATGTTCTGGTGCGCCAGGCCATCGTGCATGCCATCGACAACCGGGCCATCGTGCAAGCCGTCATGAAGGGTGCGGCCACGGCCGCCGGACAGCAGTCGCCCAAAGGATACGCCGGACACGTCGCGGGGCTCAAACCCCGCTTCAATCTGAAACGGGCCCGGAAAATGATGCAGAAAGCCGGTTATCCGGATGGTTTCAGCTGCACCATGATCGCACCCAACAACCGCTATATCAACGACGAGAAGATCGCCGCCACGGTTGTATCCATGCTGGCTAAAATCAATATTCGCGCAAAACTTACTACCATGGACCAAGCGCGCTATTGGGAGCAATTCGACGCCCGCCAAGGGGATATTCAGATGATCGGCTGGCATCCCGATACCGAGGATTCGGCCAACTACAGCGAGTATCTGGCCATGTGTCCCAACAGGACCACCGGCTACGGCAAGGACAACAGCGGCGCCTACTGCAATCCGATCGTTGATGATCTGGTGCTCAGAAGCCAAGCGGAGCTCGATCCCCCCAAACGCGGCGCCATGCTCCAGCGGGTGGAACAGCTTCTGTATGACGACGCGGCGTTTGTACCCTTGCACTGGCAAAATCTAGCCTGGGCCGCCTGGAAAAAGGTCGACCTCGAACCGATCGTAAACGCTTTAAACAATCCTTATTTGGGCGATTTGGTGATGCAGTGATAACGAGGTGGCAGGGTAACTTCGAAGTGACTTCTAAACTGGTAGGATTTGATCATCCTGCAAGAATAGAAATCTCAAATTGCAAGCACCAAACTACAAATAAATTGCAATAATGATGAATTCGTAAAAAGTCGAATTCATCATGTGTTTGGTGTTTCGTGTTTGGTGTTTCGTGTTTGGTATTTGGTTTGACACTTCACATGTCATATTAAAATGTTATACCACTAAACACTAAACACTAAACACCAAATACCAAACACTCTCGTAAACAGATCGTTTTTCTACTTTTGTGCTTTTTGCGATTTTTTGCGGCTATATCAATTTGGATCCTTTGATAAATGGAGGCGCGCATGAAGATATTAGTCGGTTATGATTATTCCACCGTTACCCAGGATGTGCTGGCCTTGGCAAAACAGCACGCCAAAGCATTCAATGCTGAAGTTCATCTGCTGCGATCATTTGCACAGGATCCGGAACTGCAGCGCGATACGATCCAACAAGCGGAAGAAAATTTGGAACACATCCGGCGTGAGTTCGCCTCCCTGGGCTTGGCTTGTGACACCCATGTGGTGGTCAGCGCCCTGTCGGCCGGTGAAGATATTGTCCAATTCGCTGAGAATAACACCATCGATCTAATCGTTATCGGCGTTCGCAGACGTTCTAAAGTTGGCAAGTTACTTTTCGGTTCCAACGCCCAACTGATTATTTTAACGGCACCTTGTCCGGTTCTTACCGTAAAATAGCCTCTTTTTTACGAAAAAGGCGGCCCTTGAGCAAATTTCTGATCATTAGGCCCTTAGCTGCGATTTTCTGACAACATGTTGTAAATTACGGGCGGTGTCAGGTGTCAGCAAGGGCGCTGGCCAAACAAACAGCCGGTCTAATCGAAATAGAAACTAATGAACATCGAACATCGAACGCTCAACATCGAACGTCCAATGTGGATGACGCTTCGCTTTGTCCTTTTTAGTCAAACATAAACGCTGAATGATGATCCAAATAATTTCGAATGGTCGATTCGCATTGATAAGTTTTTAAAAATGGCAGAATTCCTTATTCGATGTTGGACGTTCGATGTTCAATGTTCATCAGTTTTCAATTCCGGTTTATCCGGGTTAGGTTCATTGAGCAAAATATAAAGGGATTTCGAAAATCATGGCTGAATCAAAGAGCTTCGAATATCCGGAAATGAAAAGTAGTATCACCGCTTTCATTCACATGAACCTTCAGACCACTAATGAGATGAAACTCATCGATGAACTCTATGCCCTCGATGAAGTCAAAGAAATTTATTCCGTGCACGGAGATGTGGATTTACTCGTGAAAGTGGAACTGACACGCGATCTGCTCAATTCGGATGCTGAAGTCATTTCCCAGTTTGTATACGAAAGGGTCCGCCAGCTGCCGGGAATCATCAGCACGAATACATTGATCCCCGGCTTTACCAAGATAAAGGCGCCCCTCACCGATCGAAATATTTCAGGAGATTCCACATAAGGGACCATATTCAAGTTACAATATTGATGAATTCGTAGTCAGTCGAATTCATCATGTGTTTGGTGTTTCGTGTTTGGTATTTGGTAAAACCCTTTGCACGTCATATCAAGGTGACATACGTCCAAACACCAAATACTAAACACTCTCGTAAACAGATCGTTTTTCGACTTTTGTGCTTTTTCACGCCTTTTTGCGGCTATATCAATATTCCATGTTAACAATCTTTATCACCACCCGCGTCCGATCGTCTTCAAGCCTCGTGTCATTCTAAAAACGCCGAATCGAATCGAAAACTGCGCCTAACCATCGGCCTTAATGAATTTATAAATTTGTGACGAAGGAGGAGTTTATCAACTTGAAATCACAAATTGTGACTTCAGGTTGGGGTGGCATGCGCCGGTCAACACCCTATGCTTTTACCGAGCAAGGCGTCGCCATGTTTCCGTTTAGATGCGACAGACGACTAACAACAAACCACTGACAGCGTAGCCCAAAAGATAGGCTACATAAAGTAGAGGCAAGCCAAGTAAGGAAAAAACGGCAGAAAAAATTGATAAACTATTTGAAAAATCGAATCGTCATCGGGTATTGGTAGTGTTCTCCATCATTGGCTTTTATGCCGGCGATAATCACCATGACGATGTTGAAAACGAATAAGGCAACCAACAAAAT
>Ga0209454_1000109_pt1 | contig 59806 bp, 49 predicted proteins | sample WorMetHERISLAND1_2_FD_187400 | JGI IMG/M metagenome (GOLD analysis project Ga0209454, IMG submission 187400) | Marine gutless worms symbiont microbial communities from Max Planck institute for Marine Microbiology, Germany - Olavius geniculatus... | ecosystem: Host-associated > Annelida >... | reverse complement strand
GGTTGCGGGTTACGGGGTGCGGGTTGCGGGTTACGGGGTGCGGGATGTTTTGATTGCGGATTTCGGAATGCGGGATGCGGATTGAAAAAGCAGAGGGCATGGCGCAGAGGGCATAGCGCAATTAACCAAAAACATTTGCCGATTAAGCCGGGTTCATTGGCGGGAGGTAACATGGGAAAAAGAGTATTGAAAACTAAACTTTGTGACATGCTGGGAATTGAGTACCCGGTTTTAAGTGCCGGAATGGGTCCGACGCTGATTGGCGAAACCACCGGTGCTCCGGTTGAACTGGTGGTCGCGGTTTCGGAAGCCGGCGGCCTGGGCGTGCTGGGCGGCAGCGGCTACACGGTGGATGAGCTCCAGCAGGCGATCCGGGAAATTAAGAAACAAACCGACAAACCCTATGGCGTTGATCTCCTTCTGCCCAAATACCTGGATCTTAAAGGTGGGCTTGGCCAAACAGATGCTAAGGAATTGCCCTTGAACGAGGTATTGAAAACCATTCCAAAGCCTCATCAGGAATGGATCAATAAAATAAAACAGGAAATGGGATTGCCGGATGTCGATATTATGATCCGCCGCAATACGACCACCATGTTCCCGAAAGAATCCATCCAGGTGTGTATCGAAGAAAAAGTGCCGCTGTTTTGCGCCGGCCTCGGCAATCCCGGCTTTATGGTTGCAGATGCCCATGCGGTGGGCATGAAAGTGCTCGGAATTACCGGCAATGCCAAGAACGCCAAACGTATGGCGGATTCCGGCATCGATTTGCTGGTGGCCCAGGGACACGAAGGCGGCGGGCACACCGGCCGGATCGGCACCATGGTGCTGCTGCCGGCGGCCATCGATGCCGCGTTTCCGGTGCCCGTTCTGGCGGCCGGCGGCATCGGCGACGGGCGCGGACTAGCGGCGGCATTGGCCATGGGGTGCATCGGGGCCTGGGTTGGAACGCGTTTTCTGGCCACCAATGAAGGCGGCGCCCTGGATATCAACAAACAAAAAATTGTGCAGTCAACGGACGAAGGCACCCGCGTCAGCACGGCCTATACCGGTAAGACATTACGCGCCAGCTATAACCAGTTCCACGAGCTGTGGGATAATTCCGGCCTCGAGCCCCTGCCCTTCCCGACCCAGGTACTCATCTCCTCGGCCCTGCTGGCCAGATTCGTGGAAGCCAATAAAGCAGATTTTGTCGGCGGACTGGCCGGCCAGGTCTCGGGCATCATCAAGGAAATAAAGCCGGCCGCCCAGGTGTTGGAAGAGATGGTTGAAGAGGCGATCGATATTTTGACGCGGAAATTACCGGAAAGTGTTGAAGCACGCTAAGGCATTAAGTTATTTGTTATTAGTTATTGGTTATTGGGAAAAACGTGGTAAGCGTCAACAAATTTGGGATGCCCCTCCAATAACTAATAACGAATAACGATTAACATTTATTTATCTGTCAGCGCCGCTACTCCCGGCAGGGTTTTGCCTTCCATGAATTCCAGCGACGCGCCGCCGCCCGTGGACACATGTGATACTTTGTCCGCAACGCCGGCTTTATCGACGGCCGAAGCCGAATCGCCGCCGCCGATTACCGTGGTGGCCCCGTGGGCGGTTGCTTCCGCTAAAAGCTCGGCGATGGCGTACGTGCCCTTGGCAGTCTCCGCTATTTCGAACACCCCCATGGGCCCGTTCCAGACCACGGTGCGAGCCGCCGACAGAATTTCGCGAAATTTTTCAATGGATTTGCTTCCGATATCGAGGCTCTCCCAATCGGCCGGTATGGCATCGGTGGCGACTTGTTGCAACTCTCCAATCTTGCGGGCGTCAAAATCAAAAAAGTCAGTGATCTTACAATCGACGGGAAGCACAATTTTATCGCCACCCTGATTTAGTATATCCTTGGCGAATTCCACCTTGTCGGCCTCCAGCAAGGATTTTCCAATCTCAAAACCCTGAGCCTTGAAAAAAGTGTAAGACATGCCACCGCCGATGATCACCTGATCCACTTTGGGCAGCAGATGGGTCAGGACATCGATTTTACCTGAAATTTTGGCTCCCCCGAGAATTGCCACAAACGGCCGGGCCGGATTTTCTATGACCTTACCCAGGTAATCCAGCTCTTTCATCAACAGGTATCCTGCCGCACACAGCTCGAAGAAATGCGTCACACCTTCAGTGGATGCGTGGGCCCGGTGGGCTGTACCGAAGGCGTCATTGACGTACAGATCTCCCAGACCGGCGAGGTTTTCGGCAAAAGCGGCGTCATTCTCCGTTTCCGCTTTGTAATAGCGGAGGTTTTCCAGCAGAAGAACGTCCCCCTTTTCGAGCCTCGCGACCGCTTCATTAACAGCTTCTCCGATGCAGTCATCGGCAAAGGCAACCGCCTTGCCCAGCATTTCGCTCAAAACTGCCGCACAGGGTTTCAGCGACATTTCCGGCACCCGCTGGCCTTTCGGCCGCCCCAGATGCGACATGAGGATCAATTTACCGCCGTTTTCGACGATATATTTGATGGTCGGCAGTGCCGCTTTGATGCGTTTGTCATTGGCAACCTGTCCGTTTTCCAGCGGCACGTTAAAATCAACCCGCATTAAAACCCGTTGGCCCGGTAGATTTAAATCCTCGACTGTTAGTTTTTCCATCGTTATTTCCCCCTGACAATTGAATATTTTCAAATGAATAGTAATAAATTCGTAAATTGTCGAATTTATAATGTGTTTGGTGTTTCGTGTTTCGTGTTTGGTACTTGATACGATGTATCGCATTTCATAGCAATCAGTTGTCGTAGGTTGGGTTGAGCCGACGCTAAGCTTTGTTGGGTTTCGTTGCACTCAACCCAACCTACATTTCCCGTTGCTATTGTGATATGCGAAACCCAACAACACCCGATTTTGGAATCAAGATCCAAAGGTTTGTTTTCCTGATTAACCTGGTGGTACTTTTGACCAACGGCGATGCTGACACCCGAAACCTGACACCTGAAACCAAAAAATATCAGAAAAGCCAAATGCAAACAAATTATCCGGTCGTTTGGTTCAAGTGACTAACTATCCCCATTATTTATTTGGTAAAATTCAACAGCATTCTGTCCCAGTATCTTTGCCAGATGCTGCTCGGAAATGTTTTGCCGAACAATTCGCTTGATTTCCCGGTCCCAGGCATAGGGCAAATTGGGAAAATCGGTTCCATAGATGATGCGGTCGTTTCTGAAAGCGGCAAGATCAGGAAAAAAATCCATCGGAAAGTACTCGGCCAGCATCATGGTCGTATCCAGCCAGAGATTGTCATATTTTTCAATCATCCGGCGGTAGGTTTCGAATTCATCCGCACCCAGGTGAGGCACGCACACCCTAAGCTGCGGATATGCCTTGAGTACCTGCTCCAGTTTATCGGCCCGGTACAAGTCATAAGGATCACATGGATAGGCCGGACTTTTTGGTTCACGCCCGACATGCATGATCAATGGTTTGCCAAAATCCGAGCAGACTTCGTATATCTCATGCATCGAGGGATCATTCATATCAAAACACTGGACATGGCCGTGAAGTTTAACGCCACCCAGGCCGTTTTGGAGTGCATGTTCAAGTATTTCAACGGCGTCTTTTTCACCGGGATAGACAGTGGCCATACCTGTTACCTGAGGATAAGACCGGCATATGTCCATCATATATTCGTTCAGTTTCCGTGCCAGGCCGGCTTTGTGTGCATATTGAAGCGCGACGATATGGCCGATGCCGTGGGAAAGAAGAAATTTTACGACATCCTCTGAAGACAGCTGGTATCGGATGGGCCAGCCGAATCTTTCGAACCACTGCCAAACCGGTGCAAACAGGAAATCCGGAAACAAATGAACATGGGCATCCACAACCAATGGCAAAGAATCCGGAATATAGGTTTCTTCTGGATCGTTGACCGCAGGCAGCGGTGCATCCAGCAAGGCCACTTTATCATTTACTTTCATCGTGTTGTAATCGTGCGTCGAATTGGAACGGATACCCGCACCTGTTCTTCAAAATCTTTCTGGTATGGTTATTCTATTAACCATCTTTTTCAGAATTGGAACCCCAAAGTTTTGTTTACGACGTAATAGGGAGGAAACGCCTGGTTGACAAATCATAGAAAATATGAAAATTCATCAGCACCGATTATGAAGCAGCAACCCCATTTATTTTTATATCCAACTTTGCCCGGTTAGACAACTATCCCGATACGGATCGTTGCCGTGTTTGGGTATTTTTTAACCGATATCTCTGAACCTTCAACCTCTAAACTTAGCTATGATGAAAACCACCCACAAAGTTCATTTTAAAAATTCAAAAAGCATGCGTGTCATCCCGGATTCCAGCGTACAGCTGATAGTGACCTCTCCTCCCTATCCGATGATCGAAATGTGGGATGAAACGTTTGTCAGCCAGAATAAGAACATTCTCAAGGCGTTGAAAAACAGCGACGGATCCAAGGCATTCGAACTGATGCACCAAACCCTTGATCAAGTCTGGCAGGAACTTTACCGGATACTAATCAACGGAGGGATTGCCTGCATCAATATCGGCGATGCCACCCGATCCGTTGGCGATAATTTCAGGTTGTACCCCAACCATGCCAGAATAATAAATTCATTGCTCAAAATCGGCTTTTCCGCCCTGCCCCTGATAATCTGGCGCAAACCGACCAACGCACCGAATAAGTTCATGGGTTCGGGAATGCTGCCGGGCGGCGCCTATGTTACCCTCGAACATGAATATGTTCTCATCGTGCGCAAAGGCTCTAAAAGAGAGTTTAGCAGCGGGCCGGAAAAACAAACCCGGCGCGAAAGTGCGCTCTTCTGGGAAGAAAGAAACAATTGGTTTTCGGATGTCTGGTTTGGCTTGATCGGCACCCGACAGAAGCTGAAAAAAAACGCCACCCGGTTAAGAAGCGGCGCCTTTCCGTTTGAGCTTGCCTATCGCCTGGTGAACATGTATTCGGCCAAAGGCGATACAGTGGTGGATCCTTTTCTAGGAACCGGGACCACCATGTGGTCGGCCATGGCATCCGGCAGAAACTGCGTCGGATTCGAAATCGAGACGGGCTTTAAAGAAATTATCGAGGCCAACCAGGATACGGTCATGGCAGCATCCAATGACTGCATTCGTCAGCGAATCAATGATCACCTTGCTTTTGTAAAGTCGCGCTTGGCTGACAAGGGTAAATTCAAGTATATAAACCGGCATTATCAGTTCCCGGTAATAACCCGCCAGGAAATAGAGCTTTTCATAAATCCATTGGAGAGCGTCGAACAAACCGGTAAAAATTTTTTTGAAGTCTCCTACGCGAATACCCCCGATCAACAGTTCGAAGGCGACTGGAAAGATCTGATACCGGACACATCCAAAGCAGCCAAAGCGGGGCAGCTGCAGCTGTTTTCATAAGAATTCTGAGATATAGCAATTTGACAGTCTCGTAAATAGTCGAAAAACGAGCTGTTTACGAGAGTGTTTAGTATTTGGTGTTTAGTGTTTAGTAGTATAACATCTCAATATGACGTGCGAAGTGTTTTACCAAGCGAAATACCAAACACGAAACACCAAACACATGATGAATTCGACTTTCTTCGAATTCATCAAATTTGAAATTGAAGAAAATCGATCTTTTTTAATTTATTGATCTTATCGATCAATCCCTCAATTCCTAAATCCCCAAATCCCTCAATTCCCCAATTCCCCAATTCCCCAATTCCCCAATTCCCCAATTCCTAAATCCCTCAATTCCTAAATCCCTCAATTCCTCAATCCCTCAATTCCTCAATTCCTCAATCCTTAAATCCCTAAATCACTTTTTTTCATTTGTCGTCGAACCCAGGCCAATCCCAGACGACCCCACAGATTGTATATCCAAAGCGCAGCCGGCAGTGTTTTTTCCACCAGCGGAGTTAAATAGCAAATTCGTATTAACTCCATGTAAAGCGCCTGGATACTGGAGGCATCCAGAATAATCTGGTTCCTGTTGCTTTCGAGGTTCCATCGACGGGCAATTTTAGCTGCCGGGGCTTCTCCATCACGCAGCGTCAACCTTGCCTGCATGGGGCCCTTTGGTTGATAGGGCACTGGCTGATCTTTTTCAAAGGACCCGACGACCGACCGGGCCAGACCCGAGCGCCAGCCTCCTTTGTCAAAATTCTTGCGCCCTCTCTGTTTGTCTATCGGATAGCAGCGGATCTTATCCATGATTGCCGCGGCCTGTTCGCAGGCCACCGGACAGCCTGAAAAGAAAACGGGTCTTATCCCGAAAGGAGCCAAAGCGGAAGCAAACAGCTCGATTTCGGCCATTGGCTTTCCGTTAACCTCCAAATACGCAATCCGGGATGTCAAGGTGTGCGCCAAAAATCCATTAGTTCCGGAGGCGGCATGCATGCCCATAAATATGACTGCCTGGGCGCGGCCTGGATCTCCCAGACCCGGTACGGGTCCGCGTCGGTAGCCGTGAATAATTTCAGCATTGGCATCAATCATCTCGGGCAGCAGGTTGTATCCCGTTCGGTGGAAATCTTTTACCTTGATCCGTTCAACACCAGCATCGAAAAGCGCATCGACAACAGCAGCAACATCAAGTGTCATCGCCCTACATGCCCGGGCCCACTGCGGAGTCATAAATAGAGCGGCCCGATAATCCCAGCACCCCGAACTGCCTTCTATATCGGCCACAATTAAGACGTCTGTAATTTTGGATTTTGGATTTTGGATTTTAGATCTTGCCACAATCGTACGCCTGATGCCGTCCACCGAATGCCGAATGCCCTATCCCTTAAACCCTAAACCCTACACCATATACCCTGAACGTCTTTTTCCCGCATTCAACCTGTGTTTAGGATATTGGCACCGCTTGTATGGCTTTAATTCTCTGCAACACCGGCGGATGGGAGTAGTTTAAAAACACGTAAAACGGATGGGGCAGCAAATTGGATAGGTTGTTGACGGAAAGCTTTTTTAATGCTTCCGCCATGGACAGGGGATCAAGGGTGGTTTCAACGGAAAAACGATCCGCCTCCCTCTCGTTTTTGCGCGACAGCATCTGCATGAATATCGCGATGAAAAATCCCAGGGGCGAATAAAGCATGCCAAAGAAAATCAAACCCGCGTACACCGATTTTTGGGGCACATAAAACGCGTCGAACAGGCCCTGATATGAAATGAAAAGCGAGAGCAGGTACAGCATGAGTCCCATTTGGAAAATCCCGAGAATCATGGATTGGAGAATATGTTTCTTTTTGTAGTGGCCCATCTCATGGGCCAGGACGGCCAGCAGCTCACCCGGGGTGTGCTGTTTGATCAGGGTGTCGAACAAGACGATCCGCCGGTGCTTGCCGTACCCGGTAAAAAAGGCATTGGACTTGCTGGACCGCCGCGATCCATCCATAACATAGACATTTTCAATCGGAAAATTGATTGATCCGGCGTACGATATAATAGATGACTTCAGCTCCCCTTCCTCCAGGGGCGAAAACTTATTGAATAGCGGCATTATCCAGGTTGGCGCGATATATTGCACCCCGAGCATGTAGAGCGTAATGGCTATCCAGCAATACCACCAGGCATTGGCGCCGGCATATTCGAAAAACATTAGAATTCCGGCTAGCAGGGGCGTACCGATCAGTATCGCCAGCAAAATTCCCTTAGCCAGATCCAGCCAAAATGTGGACCAGGTGGTTTTATTGAACCCGAAACGCTCTTCGATCACAAAGGTGGCATAGATGCTGAACGGCAGGGTAAGGATCGATTTGACCGATATCAGGATCCCCATATATATCAGGCCGCTAACGACAGGTCCCTGGTCAAGGGATCGCACCCACTGATCCAGCAGTGGAAATCCTTGGCCGAACCAGAAAAGAAGTATCAGACAGACATTGAAAGTTCCGGATATCCAGCCGAAACGGGTGTTGGCTTTTAAATATTCCTGGGACTGGCGATAGCGATCCGGGTCATAAATTCCCTCAAAGGCCCGGGGTAAATCGTTTCGCAGCATCTTCAAATTAAGATGGTCGGCTATGCCGTTGAGAATAAGATCGAAAACAATGGCCAGCAGTATGATTAAAGCGATGGTATTCATATTGAAATCTATCGATTTAGTTGATTGTCCGTTGTCGGTTGTCCGTTGTTGACCTTGGTTTTGTCACTCAAATACCGTGCAACGGACAACACACCACTGACGCGGCATTATTGTACGGTTTTTTGGAGCAAGCGGCTAAATGGATGCAAGGCTGACGCTATACTCTCCGGCCGACCCCGCCCGCCTCAATCAATTGCACCAGTTTCTCATAGGGTTGTGCCCCCACCAGGGACATGCCGTTCAACATAAAAGTCGGAACGGCCGTGACACCCTTTTGATAGGATCGATTCCAATCGGCGTCTACCGCGTCTTTAAACGATCTTTGCGCGAGCGCCTCCCGCACATCGATCTCAGACAACCCGATCGAGGTGCCCAGGTCCAGCAGGATCGAATCCAGGGCGATGTTATGGCCGTCGGCAAAATAGGCTTTAAAGGCAGCCATGTGGAACTGATCACCAAGACCCTGTTTTTCCGCCAGTTTGCCCAATTCCTGGGCAAGACGGCTATTATAGGTCATTTCGCGTTTGCCAAGCAGCAGGCCGAGTTCGGCTGCCACGCTGGACAAGTGCTCAAGCACCTGTTTAATATTGATGGGACGCCCCGCAAACAGCTGCTCTAATGTCAGGCCTTCTTGCGGCGTATCCGGATGCAGCGGAAAAGCAGTCCACTTGACGCCAATTTCATACTCGGTCTTCAATTGTTCAACACGCCCGGTGATGAAATAACACCAGGGTCAGACATAGTCGGAAAAAATTTCCATTATCGGTTGGTCAGACATTGGTCGGTTCCCCCAAAACGGCTAGTGACGGTTTTATAATACCTGGTTTGCCACACTTAAAGATATGCTTTAATTGGGCTTTCCCAAAGCAATGGCGTATGGAAGGGATGATAAGGATTGCATAAATATCTGTCAATGCATAAAAAAGGGGCGGTTCATGGGGAATGAACCACCCCGGATAGAGGAAAGTGTTAAGGGTTAGTTTGAAAAGTTAACCGATTAACAACTTGGCAGCATCAGCTGCGTAATCTAATAGTAATACCACACGGTAGCATGTCAAGTATGAACTGAAAATTTATTCAGACTGTGGATTCTTAATTCGAAAGCTAAGCTTCGACAACAGTTTCATACTTTTTCAGTAGATCCTCAATAGCTTCTTCGAGCAGATCGTTTTGACGTTTTTCCAGTTGCGCTGCCAAAATCTTTATCTGTCTGATTAAATCCGCGTCTAAGGTTGTATTATACATCTTTCTATTATTCATAGGCATATCGGAGCACTTTTAAAAGGTTTATATTCTTAATCAGATAGGGTTGAGCAGATTCGGTCCGGCAACCCTAAAACGATATTATCAATCAATTCAATTTTCGCACCGGTAAGCGGATGCGGCCGAACCGATGGGATGGTTATACATCCAGACGATATGGGTGGCTTCCATATTATCGGCACGTTCCAATACTTTTAATTCGCCATCATAAAATTCGTCAAATTGATAATTGGTTACAAATTTTCCCGGATCAGAGGTCTCTGAAATCGTGTCCAGAAATTGGCAGTCCTGTACCATTTTTTCTTCGGCAACGCGCAAATTTGGAAATCGATATTTTGTGCAGCCGCAAAATATAATAATCAATCCAATGAGGATTAATCGAATTGCTGAATTTCTCGTTGACATTGCGTAAGGCCTTTGTTCTGCCAGGGTAGTCGAGCAACCACGAATAATAAATTTCGATTATTTTGATTATTTTAATAAAAATAATCGATTATGTCAAAAAATCGGCGAAAAAATCATCGAAAACCCAAAGGTGGCAGCTGGATATTTGTTGGAAGAGCGGAGCTGAGAACCGTCCTATGGGGTTCAAAATAGAGATCCGGGCACTGGGGCCGGTTTAGTCCGGTTGATCATGGGATTACGGCAGTGAGTAATTTTTAAGGTGAGTGAGCCCGTTGATTCCGGGTGGCGGCGTTGGCCGGTTGTTTCCGGTAAAACAGTCTCAACCGATTTGTTTAACAAATTCGCCGATGGCGTTATAAACTTTTTCAGCACCCTTGCCCAACAATATCCCGTGACGATCGAAATTAAACAATATGTATTCTTTATCGTCGGTGCCGATACGCTCAAATATTTTCCGGGATCCCTTCGGGTCGACCACCGGATCCCGGCGCGACTGAATGATCAGGGCCGGCATTTTCAAATTGGGCAATTTGGGTTCCAGATCATTCATCAACCGTTCGATTTCCCTGACACCCGAGATGGGGTTGCGCAGGTAATTGATGTGCGGATTTTCCGGTTTGTTCTCGACGAACTCTTTTTTGGGTCCAACTTTATAGGCGCGGTCCATGATTCGGTTCCACATATCCACGGCCGGCGCAAATTTTGATGAAAAATCCATCAAGGTCATCGGGGCGGCAACCGCAAATACCCCGGCGATCTCTTCGACCCTGGCGGCCAGATCCAGGGCCAGTCCCGCTCCGGTCGAAAATCCGCCGACCACGACCTTGCGACAGATGCTGCTGATAATCGCATATCCGCGGTCAATGGAACGCATCCAATCCTGATAGGACCGCAAGGCAAGGTCGTCGGGGGCTGTTCCATGCCCTTTCAAACGGGGAACATAGACCCAGTAGCCCATTTTGCCCAGAAATCTGGCCAGTCCCTCAACCTCACGCGGAGCCGCCATATAGCCGTGTGAAAGCAGGATACCGACTTTTTTCAATTTCCCTTTGACCAAAAACGGCCGTCCGACACCCATCGGCTTGGACTCCTGCTGGATGTAGTACTCGTGGTAGTCGGACTCGAACTCTTTTTCATCCTGTGCCATCAGGTCTTTGGCCACCCTTTTTTTTATCAAGAAACCTGGAAGGGATGAAACACGACGGATGATTCGCTGCAGGTCAGCGAGGGGTTCGGCCGCATTGGCAATGACATCGATGGGATTGTCGATCCGGGCGCGATGAAACTCATAAGGTGAGGAAAACGAGGCATGGTTTTTTTCATACCCGTTCTCATTTCTACTCAGGTTACCTTTTTCCAGGGCTATTGAAATAAAATCGTCAACTTTCCCGAGACTGTCGTCGGTCAACAAGTGGAGCTGGTCCTGTTGGAGCCCGGGATGCAGGTGCAGATCGGGTTGCCTTTGGATCATGAAAGCGGCTAGAAAAACCCGGCGGCGGAAATCCATCGCATCTAATTTTTTAGACCGCATCAACTTCAGCATCGATGCAAACAGGTGATCGAGGTTGACGGCTGTCATGCCATAAATATCAGCCATGTAACGCTGCATCAGCTTTAGCGCCTCTTTGCGCAGGATGCTCTTGGAGGCGATGGGATCGTCAAAATCGATTCTCCTTAATGTTTCGATATCCCTTCGAATCGGAGCGTTTTGCAGGTAATCATTAACCGGTATCGGATCGCCGAAGTGGATGTCGATATCCACCCCTGAAATCAGCATGGATCCTTCGGTCATCAGTTCCTCAACAAATCGGTCAGGGAGGTCGTCCACCAGCCGCAGGGCCAGCTTGCTCAGGATATTCTCCCGGGCTCGAATGGGGTAGTACGTCAGGTTGACCGGCACGATAAAGGTACTCCGATTGAGAACAGGATCCAGGGAATCGATTTGAAACAGGTTCATCAGGTACTGGGCTTCAGCCGGCTTGGTCTGCGACAGCTGCCGCAGTCGCTGCCGGTAAAATTCAGTCCGCAAGGCCAATGTGCCGGCACCGGTATGGGGCGGATGCTTGCCGCCGGCCCAGGATATCATGAACTGGCCTTTTTCGATAATTTTCTTGTTTTTGACCATCCTGCCTTCCGGGAATATAATCCAATTTGCTTCCCCGGTCAGCAATGTTTTCACAATGAGCAAATCCCGGTCGGGACTCTTCGTCGAAACCGCCCCCACTCTTTCCAGGTAGCTGCCAAATGCCCCCCTGAACAACTCATAGTCGGCCAATGACCACACCGGAACTTTGGTGAGGGAAAAAATCTGGGCGGGCATCAAAAAAGTTTCTATCCGGGTAAAATGATTGATAACGAAAATTATCGAACCGTCAGGAATCTTCTCCTGGGCATGAATGGCGATATTTGCCTTTGAAAGATTAGAAAGCGTTTTGATGGCAAAGCCGGTAGATCGGTACGCGAAACGGTTCATGGGCAGCGGCCTTTGATAAGTTTTAAAATACCCCTGGTGTCAATAGATGCATTTCGCTTTTTTTTATAATAAGCGAAAATGGGACCGGAATCAATAAGCTTTATTTTAAGTGCATGTTTACCATTTATCGATTTTCTGATATCCTCTGCAGGCCTTGAGCAAGATTAAAGCTTTATTGATGGAGGTGGTCTGAAATGGATTTTTACCACCCGACAAAAGCATTGTTCGTATCAAAACACCATAGGGACTGCTCTCACAACTCGGCCAGACAAGGACTTTTTCGAGGCCCTTACAACTTAAAAAAGATACGGTGCGAAATGTGTTCCAACGTAAAATTGGAGGATTGGCGTGTATTCTAAAATTCTTATTCTTCGTTTTCCGAAAGATGAAGTGCATAAACCGATCGTGTATCACCTGACCAAGGACTATGATCTGGTTTTCAACATTCTCAATGCCGCCATTTTGCCGCGCAAGGAAGGCGTGGCGGTGCTGGAAGTATCGGGCACTAAAAAGAACTTCAAGGAAGGGGTCAAATTTCTCAAAGCCCAGGGCGTTAAGGTCCAGAGTGCATCCCAGGAAATTAAACGCAACCGGCGCAAATGCACTGATTGCGGAGCCTGCACGGCAGTATGCCCCACCGGTGCACTTGCGGTTCAGCGGCCGGAAATGAAGGTAAATTTCGATCAAAAAAAATGCAGTATCTGTGAATTGTGCGTGCCGGCCTGCCCGCCCCGGGCCATGGAAGTGCTGCCGACAAACCAGGCGTTTTTTGAATGAAGCCGACAACGGCCGTTGCCATAAGCGGTGGCGTGGATTCATTGATGTCGGCCTATTTGCTGAAAGAACAGGGCCTGAATGTTGTGGGCATTCATTTCATTACCGGATATGAAACCGATTCCACGTATTCCCATCGCAACTCTCAGACATCGAAAAAAAAGCACAATGTCCTCAAAATCGGTGAGCAGCTGGGAATTTCGATTGAAATAGTTGACGTCCGACATGAATTTCAGGAAAAAATTGTCGGCTATTTTTGCCGATCTTATCGAGGGGGTCGCACACCAAACCCCTGCATGCACTGCAACCCCACCATAAAATTCGGCTCCATCCTCGCCCATGCGCATAAAATCGGCGCCCGGCAGCTGGCCACCGGCCACTATGCCCGCCTAAAAAAAGACGAATCGGGCAACCACCGTTTATTCAAGGGCCGGGACCCTAAAAAGGATCAGTCCTACTTTCTGGCCCGCCTGACGCAGCAACAGTTGGCTAACGCCTGTTTTCCACTGGGTGAAATGGAAAAATCGACGGTTCAAAAAATGGCGGTTCAAAAAGGGCTGCATCCGATTACCCGGGGTGAAAGCCAGGATGTCTGTTTCATAAAAGACGAAGGCTACGCTGAATTCCTGGCGCATCAAACCGGGTTTGATCCACAGCCCGGCAAAATCGAAACCGTTGGGGGTCAAACCATTGGCGAACATCAGGGGCTGCACCTTTTTACCATCGGTCAACGGCGCGGCATTAACTGCCCCGCGGCTGAGCCATACTACGTAGTGCGCCTGGATGCCGAACGCAATCGGTTGATCGTCGGCTCGAAGGATGACCTGCTCTCCGCCCATTGCCGGGTCACCGGCATCAACTGGATCGGCCAGGAACCGGTTGCCCCCGTCGAAGTGCATACCCGGGTCCGCTACCGTTCTAAAGAAGTGCCGACCACCGTCATACCACTGGCTGACCATTCCGCCCTGGTCCGGTTTAAAGCGCCGCAGGCCGCCGTCACCCCAGGCCAGGGTGCGGTTTTTTATCAGGACGATGAGGTGCTGGGCGCCGGCTGGATAGTTTAGCGCATAGGGCATGGCGCAAAGGGCAAAGAGCGTGGTGCTTGGGGCATGGGGCAAGGCTAAGAAGGTGAGAAGGTAAGAAGGTAAGAAGATGGGAAGGTTGGCAGTTGAGAAAATGAACGGCTGAGAACTTTAGATCATCGCAAACCGGCGTTTGAGGTGTGAAAGTTGACCGAGGGGGTCTGGGTTATTGATCGTTTATGTTGACTGGATTGATTTGTTGCTTACCTTTGTTGGATCGATTCGAAGACGATTGGTTGGGCACATTGGATCCAGATAAATTTCCAACTATAAATCCGCAATCCGCATTCTAAAATCCAAAATCAATCTAATCTGCGTCCTAAAAAATTAAAATGCCATGCCGAAATTTTCCATCACGACCTTGGGCTGCAAAGTCAACCAGGCCGAATCAGAAGCCATAACCCAGGAATTGCGGACTTCCGAATGGTCGGCAACCAACAGTTGCGATAAGGCCGAGGTGTGTATCGTGAACACCTGCACGGTGACCCAAAAAGCGTCCATGCAGTCCCGGCAGGCAATTCGCAAAGCCATTCGCGCCAATCCGAAAGCCCGGATTGTGGTAACCGGTTGCTATGCCCAGACGGCACCACAGGAAATCGAAGGCATCGAGGGAGTCGATTACGTTGTCGGACAAGATCAAAAATTGACCATCAGCCGGTTGATCCGAGGGCCTGTCAGCGCTGGTTTTGACAGCCAGAAAACTGGGTCCGGTGAGGATTCCGAGAATCGTCAATTCCAAATGATGCCCGCGGCGATTTCTGCAACCCGAACCCGTCCTTTTCTAAAAATTCAGGATGGCTGTGACGCTTACTGCACATACTGCATCGTCCCCTATGCCAGGGGTCGCAGCCGCAGCCTGCCGCCGGAAGACGTTTTGCAAGGCATCCAGCAACTGGCTGATGCCGATTTTCATGAAGTGGTGCTCACCGGCATCCATCTCGGGGCATACGGACAAGACCTTGCGGCGGGTGGCAACCTGGCAGCGCTGCTGCGCCGCATTCGGGATTTAGCGGCAGTGGATCGGGTTCGCCTGAGCTCGGTCGAACCGCTTGAGTTGACAGCGGATGTCATACAATTGGTTGCCGGGTCGCCAAAGTTCTGCCGTCATTTTCACATACCGTTGCAGAGTGGTGACGATCGAATCCTGGCAAAAATGGGACGCCCCTATACCCGGCAGGCCTTCATTGACCTGGTCGTCAAAATCAATAAAATTATGCCGGATGCCGCAATCGGGGCGGACACACTGATCGGTTTTCCCGGTGAATCAGATGATGCATTCGAAAACACGTATAATCTAATAAATGATCTGCCGCTAAGCTATTTGCATGTGTTTCCGTATTCGGCGCGTCCCGGTACGCCGGCCGCCGGGTTTGCGGATAAAATCCCCCAGGCAGTGATAAAAGATCGGTGTGAACAGATGCGCCGACTGGGGTTGGTCAAACGGGAGCGTTTTTACCGGCAATTTGTCGGCCAAAGGTTGCCGCTGTTAATTGAAACGAAACGCAATGACGCCAGCGGATTATTGAAAGGAATATCGTCCAATTACTTGCCCGTGCTGATTGCCGGCGGGGATGAATTGAAAAATAAAATTATTGATGTGCGAATTGAAAAAATGGGGGAAAATAGGCTGTTCGGCAGTCCGGTCGTTTAACTACCTAAATTTGACACAGATCAGCATCCCTGCATTAAATATAGCGTTATTCAAACTTAATCACCAAACAGGAGAAAATTATGACTAAAAAAAACGACTACAAAGAAGATCTTGATCGGGTAACTGCCGTATTTGAAACCAATATGGGAACTTTCGAGGCCGAGCTTTATGCCAAGGAATGCCCGGAAACGGTGTGGAATTTTATCAATCTGGCCGAAGGGAGGCAGGAGACGGATAAAGGGGGTAATTTTTATGACGGCTTGACTTTTCACCGGGTTATAGAAGGGTTTGTCATCCAGGGCGGATGCCCCCAGGGAACCGGCACCGGTGGCCCGGGGTATAGATTTGGGGATGAATTTGATTCATCCCTGAGACATGATAGTGAAGGAATTCTGTCCATGGCCAACGCCGGTCCCGGCACCAATGGCAGCCAATTTTTCGTAACCCTCGCCCCCACGCCCCATTTGGACAACCGGCACTCAGTTTTCGGCAAAGTCGTCAAGGGCCTGGATGTTGTTAAATCAATCGGATCCTGCCAAACAGGTCCCGGGGATCGACCGGTGGAAGCCGTCGTCATGGAGAAGGTCACGATTCAGAGGTGACGGAAGTGGGAAGGTGGAAGTGGGAAGGCCGAATGCGGAAGTGGGAAGGCGGAAGGCGAAAGTGGGAATGCGGAAGGCGGAAGGTGGAAGTGAGAAAAAAGAAGCTGAGAAGTTGAGAAGGTAAGACGGTGAGAGGGATTTAAATACGGAATACGGAAGGTGGAAGGCGGAAATGCAGATAGGAGGTGCTGCTTTTCGTTTTCTCAACCTCTCATCTTCTTAGCTTCTCACCTTCTGCATGTCCTCTGTCCTCTGACCTCTGTCTTTTGTACTCTGTCTTCTGAGCTCTGTACTCTGACCTTTGTCTTCTGTTTTAACGCCATGCATATCGCCAACAGCAGGCAGTTCGCTGAAAGGGCGCTCCAAACACAAAAAGCGCAATATTGAAATTGCGCTTTTTGTGTTTATGTTTGTGGTGCCGAAGGCGAGACTCGAACTCGCACAGGCGTACGCCCACTAGACCCTGAACCTAGCGCGTCTACCAGTTCCGCCACTTCGGCACGCTTAAAAAGATTGATTTAATTCAGGTTGTGGTCTACATATATCTATTTTAGGATTCATGTCAAGCGCATAATTGAAGGCTTTAAAATAAATTTGAGAAACGGCCATTTCTCAGAGTTCGCATGAGGTATAGACTTCCGGCGCAAAAGTTGGATTGCCGCCTTTCAGAAACAAAGATTTATGAAAACTTTCACTCATCTTGATCAGATCATCGAACCGTTCAAAAATGCGGTTATTACCATCGGCAATTTCGACGGCGTCCACATCGGGCATCAGGCCCTTTTCCATGAAGCCATCGAGAAAGCTGAAGCTATCGGCGGCACTTCTGTCGCCATGACGTTTGAACCCCATCCGCGACGGGTAATGAAAAAGAACAATCATCCGCCCCTGATCACACTCTATGAACAAAAATCCGAATTAATCCAGCGCACCGGAATCGATGTGCTCATTTGCGTCCCGTTCACACTCGAATTTGCGGCGTTGACCCCCCGACAATTCGTGGGGGACGTGCTGGTTGATAAAATAGGTATGAAAGCGATAATCGTGGGCAAAGATTACAGTTTCGGTAAAAATCGGGCCGGCGATCTCGACCTGCTGAAATCCTTTGGACCCGAGTATGGATTTGAGGTCATCGTGGCCGGCTGGATCAAGTCGGCCCAGGCCAGGGCTGAAAGAATCAGCAGCACCAAAATCAGGCAACTGGTAATGGAAGGCCGGATGGAACGGGCCGAAAAAATGTTAGGACGCAACTACCAGATTCGAGGCAAGGTCGTTGCCGGGCGTGATCGCGGCGGCAAAGTGCTGGGAATACCGACTGCCAATATCAACCTGCACGATGAATTGTGCCCCAAAACCGGAATTTATGCTGTGACCGTGGAATGTGAAGGCCAGCAGCACCGGGGAGTTGCGAATATCGGCTACAGTCCGACCTTTGATGACCATGAATTTACCGTCGAGGTGCACATTCTCGATTTTAGTGGTAATATATATGATAAGAAAATTCGGGTGAATTTTATAAAACGCATCCGCGACGAGATTAAGTTTTCCAACATTTCCGAGTTGATCGATCAGATTAACATTGATATTAAGGCCGCTCGCAAAATTTTGGCGGCATGATCAGGGAACCCTGACGGTTTCTGTTGAAGATAATCGCATCACGAAGACCTCGACGATCACGAAGATAGCGCGATGAAATTATATGGTTTTCTGCGCAGCATGAAATAATTAATCCGCTTAGCTGATGATCACGAAGCATGCGCCGTTTACAAGGAACTCGTTTTCACTGTGGATGTGAGAGTATTCAGGGCGGAGTAATTATGACCAGAAAAATGACGGTCTCATTTATTGTGGGATTGATAATCTCAGCTGCAGCGCTTTATTTTGCATTTCGGGATGTACCTCTCGGCGATCTGGCTAACTACCTGGCATCCATCAATTACGTTTGGGTTTTACCGGCTCTCGGATTGGTAATCATTTCGTTTTATCTCCGGGCGCTGCGGTGGCGGTTGATTCTGGCATCCACCAAGGAAATTACAATCGGTCGAGCCTTTCACCCGATGATGATTGGCTTTATGATAAACTGTGTCCTGCCGGGACGACTCGGCGAAATCGCACGTCCCATCATTTTGCAAAAAAAGGAACAGGTTGCCTTTACGATCGGTTTGGCCACTGTGGCTGCCGAACGAATATTCGATATTTGCTTGCTGCTCGTACTGTTTATCATAACGGTCAGTGCTATCGAGATCCGCCCCGATATTAATGTGGCTTTCGGGGAATATCATCTGAATCGCGCAACCCTGGACACCATTTTCAGCGGCATGTTGAAATTAGGATTTGTGTTGATCGCCGGTGTCATTCTCGTGACGATTGGTTCAGTTCGAGATTTTTTCTATCGAATTATCAGGTACATACCTAATCTTTTTTTCTTTGCCGGCCGGAACATCAGGGAAGTGATTAGACGAAGGATGTGCGAACCCCTGATCGGAATCCTCGAAAATATCGCCCAGGGTTTTACTTTAGTCCGATACCCCGGTAAAATTATTCTAAGCAGCATATTGTCCTTTCTGATCTGGGGTCTCATCGCATTGTCATACTATTTATTTTCTCTGGGCAGCCCGGGAATCGATATGACGTTTTTCGAACTGTCCGTGGTTATGGTGATAATCTGTTTTTTCATTTCATTGCCATCGGTCCCGGGATGGTGGGGGCTTTGGGAGGCTGCAGGGGTTTTCGCTCTGTCCTTGTTCGGCGTTTCAGCCAAAGAGGCTGCCGGATTTACCTTGGCCAACCATGCGCTTCAGGTATTTCCGGTCATCCTTGTGGGCCTGGGATCGGCCATGATTCTCAGTGTGAATATTCGACAGATAAATTTTAATGGTCGGGAATACAGCTAGCAACTGCCGGCAGTGAAATCCCATTGATGGGCTGATAGTAAAAAAAGTTCTTAAGTTGATAAGTTCGTAAGCTGTTGAGCGATAAAGAGTTCTTAAGTTGGTCTGCTATTGAGCGGGTAAGTTCGTAAACTTCTAAGTTTGTGTGCCCGTAAGCCAACGATTTCGACATCTCAACAATCTCTCATGAACTTATGAACTTACGAGCTCATGAACTTTTCTCCCATGAACTTATTAGCTTACGAACTCATGAGCACATGAGCTTATGACCTTTTTACGCTCACGAACTTAAGAGCTTACGAACTCAAGAGCTTATCTCTCAAGAACTAGTGAACACTGACACATATAAACTGTTCTAGTTAAATCAAATAATACAATAGCTACTGGTACGGAAAAAATTATGTCCTCACTTGATATTCTCACATACCCCGATAAATTTCTGAATAAACCGACCAGGCCGCTGGAAAACATTGATGGCAAGGTTCAGCAGATGATCGATGATATGGCCGACACCATGTACGAGGCGCCCGGGATCGGGTTGGCGGCAATCCAAGTTGGTTGGGATAAAAGCCTGCTGATTTATGATATAGCTCCACGTGATGAAAACCACTCATTGCAGGTCCTGATAAATCCTAAAATTGTCACGAAAGAAGGAGAGATTTTATCAGAGAATGAGGGTTGTCTCAGTGTTCCCGATTTTAGGGCGGATGTCAAACGCGCAGCCAATATCACGGTCGAAGGCCATGATCGAGAAGGCAATCCCATGCGACTGGATGCAGAAGGACTGTTGGCTATCGTGCTGCAGCATGAAATCGATCATTTGGAGGGTACCCTTTTTCTCGAACACATCAGTTCCTTAAAGCGGCAAATGTACAAGCGACGTGTTAAAAAGCAGATGAAGGCGAAGTGACAGAATGACTAAAATTATAAAATGACTAAATTGCCTAAAATTAAGGTATTCTGTCGATATAATCTTGTTTAGTGGATATGTCTATATTGTTCATAGGGGTAGTATTTCCTCATGACGCAATAGGCGGTATACTTAAACTAATTGACGGAGCGAAGCGACTCCTCAATTTTAGTCATTTAACAGTTTTAGCTCATTTTAGTTCATTTTTATTGACTGCCGATAGATAATCATTAATTCGATAAACGGGTAATTCTGGTAAATAGGCATAGGAACGATGCAAAAATACAAAATAGTATTCATGGGTACCCCTCAGTTTTCAGTGCCCGGTCTGCAGGCCCTGCATCAAAACGGGCATGAAATTGCTTTGGTTGTCACGCAGCCGGATCGTCCCAAAGGCAGAGGCCGCCGTATTACGCCGTCACCGGTTAAAAAGACCGCCCTGGAATTTGGCTACCAGGTCATCCAGCCGCCATCAATTAAAACAGCGGATTTTGTGGATCAAATCAAGTCCTTGAAACCGGACTTTCAGGTGGTCATCGCCTATGGCAAAATTCTGCCCGAAAAGGTCTTGGTCCTGCCCCGCATCGGCACGATCAATATCCATGCCTCACTGCTGCCCAAACTGCGCGGCGCAGCCCCCATTCAATGGGCCGTAATCAATGGTGAAACCGAAACGGGAGTGTGCTCAATGCTGATGGACAAGGGTATGGACACCGGCGATGTTCTTCTAAGCGCTAAAGAAGCCATCGGCCCGGCCGATACCGCCGGTACGCTGCATGACCGTCTGGCGGTGGCCGGGGCCCAAGTCTTGATTGACACATTGAACGCCTATGCCGAAAATACTATTCAACCCATCCCCCAGAACCACGACCTTGCAACGTATGCCCCGATGCTGACCAAGGATGACGGCCTCATCAACTGGAATAAATCCGCCAAAGCCCTGGACAATTTCATACGGGGCGTTACCCCTTGGCCCGGCGCCTATACTTTTTGGGGAGACAAGCGCTTGAAAATATTCCGATCCACCCCCGTTTCCGCGGACATTTCGGAGCCTCCGGGCACTGTTTTAGCGGGATTCCCGGACGAGCTGCGGGTGGCTGCCGGCGGCGGTCTGCTATCAATACTGGAAATTCAGGGCGCTTCCGGAAAACGCCTGGCAATCAAGGAATATTTGCGAGGACATCCGATACCGCCCGGTACAATCTTAGGATAGTCTTCCATCCCCCGGGTACATTATTTTTCCACTAGACAATTCAGCGAGTTCTATCACAACAAAAATTTCAAAATACAAGCACCAAATTTCAAATCCATCCCCGAAATGAAATAGTTGAATCGTTAACTGAAGCTAAAACTTTTTATCAAGCCGCTCTCATGCACTTCAATGCCCGCAAAAGCGCCTTAGACATATTAAATACCCTGGATAAGGGACAACACACACTGGATTATATCCTGGAAAAAAAATTAAACGCCGTGTCCGCGGGGTCGCGACAGGATCGCGCATTGCTCCAGGCTTTAGTTTACGGGGTATTGCGTTGGCGGGGACGTTTAGATTATGTAATCTCCCATTTTTCCACCACCCGGTTTAATAAAATCGACCCCAATGTGTTGAATATCTTGCGTTTGGCTTTGTTTCAAATAATGTATCTGGATCGGATACCGGATTCGGCTGCGGTAAACACGGCCGTCGATCTGGCCAAAGCATCCGGTGCGCCGTGGGTATCCGGATATGTCAACGCCCTGTTGCGCAAGGCCGCCCGCAAATACCAAAGCATCTCTTATGCGGATCAACAGCAAACATCCGCAGCTGCGATGGCGGTTCAAAAATCATTCCCTGAATGGTTGATTCGCAAATGGGTGAATCGTTATGGATCGCAAGATACGGCGGCCCTGTGCGACAGTTTGAATTCAATACCGCCGCTAACCGTGCGCGCCAATACTCTCAAAGCTTCCCGGAATCAATTGACAGAGGCGCTGGCCCAAGAGGTCGAGGGCCTGCAGCCGACGCGTTTTGCGCCGGATGGCATCACTATCGTGAATCCCGCGGCATCCATACCGGAGCTCAATGCCTTTAAAAGGGGTTGGTTTCAGGTGCAGGATGAAGCCGCCCAACTGGTTTCGCTGCTGTTGGATCCGCAGCCAGGCGAAACTGTTTTGGATGCCTGCGCGGGGCTGGGCGGTAAAACCGGCCATATTGCGCAGCTGATGAGAAATGATGGAGTTTTGGTGGCTTCAGATAAAAGTGAAAGCAGACTTGCGCGGCTTAAAAACGAAATGCGGCGGCTGGGTGTATCGATCGTGTCTGCCGTTCATCACGACCTCGAACAAAAACTGCCCAGGGACCGACTGCCCGGATTTCATCGTATTCTGCTGGATGCCCCCTGCTCGGGTCTTGGCGTGATCCGGCGGAATCCCGACATAAAATGGCGCGCATCCAAGAGGAATTTGACAAGGTACAAAAACAGGCAGTTGGGCCTGTTGAACAATGTATGCCGCTGGCTTAAGCCATCCGGCATCCTGGTCTATGCCGTGTGCAGCCCCGAGCCCGAGGAAAATGAAGAGGTTCTTAATGAGTTTTTGTATAATCACGAAGACTTTGATATAAGTAAAGTATTTGGACAGCTTCCCGATACGGTTGGCGCAGAGGCCGACGAGCCGGGCGTTTTCAGATCTTTTCTACATTTAATGCAGATGGACGGCTTTTACGCGGTCCGTCTGCAACGGAACCCATGATTGCAAAGATTGTAAAAATTTCGGCCTTGATACTGGTATTTATAATGGTAGCCGGAGCAAGTGCCTACCTTACATTGACGCTGATCATTGACAGCGAAGATGCCGTCATTGTTCCGGATTTAGTGGGCAAAGACGTGGTATCCGCACTTGAGATTCTGACGGATCTTCAACTGAACACCAAGGTCAATGGTTCCGAGTACAGCCAAATTTTTCCTAAAAATCACGTTATTTTCCAGGAGCCTGAAGCAGGATCAGAGATTAAAAAAGATCGAGATGTTAGAATTATTATTTCCAGAGGTGCCAAAACCATATTAATGCCGAACGTGGTTAGCCTATCCGAGAGACAGGCACGCATGATAATCGAAGAAAACGACTTTCTTCAAGGCAAATTGTCACGCACCTACAGTGCTGAAGTTGAAAAAGACCGGGTCATCGTCCAGGTCCCAACTCACGGGACTTTGACAGCCAGGGGGTCGCCAGTAGATATCCTGGTCAGTTCGGGGCCAAGACCCGTTAAATTCTTAATGCCCGATCTGTCCGGTCAATCTTTCGATCAGGCAGTGCTGACGATCGAAAACACGAGCCTGAGAGTCGGTACTATACAATCACGTTTTGATAAGAAAAAATCCCGCAATATTATACTAAACCAGTATCCCTTGGCGGGCTATCGTGTAACGAAGAGCAATCCGGTTGATCTGATCATCAATCGTCAATCACCTGAATCAGAGACCGGTCGACCGCGCCGGCCTTTATACGGCAGCCTGTTGCTGCATCGAATCGACAGCGGATTTCTTAAAAGGCGAGTTCGCGTGGAGTTGGAAAGCACCGAGGCGACCACCGACATCTTCGATGACTACATTAAACCCGGTGATGAAATATGGGTCCTAGTTCCCAGAGATCATGATGCCGCAGTTTATATCTATGAAGATGAGAATCTTGTCAAAACACACTTGTATGAGGCGTGGTAAAGCGCAAAGGGCAGAGCGCAGTGGGCATGGCGTAGCTGGATAATAACGGGGAAGGTTATCAGGGCGCAGTGGGCGGTGCGAGTTGCGAGGTTCGAGTTGCGGGGTGCGAGGATCGAGGGCGCATTGGGCAGAGCGCAGTGGGCATGGCGTAACTGAAAGAAACTGCAGGGCTAGCGGTATTTTCGTTAAAAGACGTGAGCTACGAAGAAATGTTGGGAAATAGAGGTATTGGGAATATGGTATAAGGTTTAGGGTTTAAGGTGCAGGGATAGGGCATTTGGTATTCGGCGTTCGGTATTCGGCAAAAAGATTTTTAGAAATAAGGTTGGGATAGAGGTTGGAAGTATAAAATCAACTACGAACAATTGACAACATACAGCTAACTACACACAACGGACAAAATCGGAGATTTTTAATGAAATTCATTGCACCTTCAATTTTATCGGCTGATTTTGCAAGGCTTGGCGAAGAGGTGAAAGCAGTGGAAGCGGCTGGCGCCGATTGGATTCATGCTGACATTATGGATGGTCATTTTGTCCCCAACATTACTTTCGGACCGATTATTGTGGAGGCTGTCCGCCGGGTCACTTCCTTGCCCATAGATGTGCACTTGATGATCGAGAATCCGGATGACTACATTAAGGTCTTCGCCGGAGCCGGCGCCGACTACATATCCATTCAGGTTGAATCCTGCGTGCATCTCAACCGCAGCGTAAAACTGATTCGCGAATGCGGCGCCAAACCCGGCGTTGTGTTGAATCCATCAACACCGCTGCAGTCTGTCGATTGGATTCTGGAGTATGTCGATTATGTGCTGGTAATGAGCGTCAACCCGGGGTTTGGCGGTCAGGCTTTCATAGCCAACAGCCTGGATAAGATCAGAGAACTGCGTCGAATGATCCGCGCCAGAAACTTGAATATCCTGGTAGAAATCGACGGTGGTGTCAACGAAAAAACGATATCCGCAATAGCAGGTGCCGGGGTGGATATATTTGTCGCCGGTTCCGCTATTTTCGGCAGCCGGAATTACAAAGATACCATTGACGGTTTTCGAAAAAAAATTGAGGATTGAGAATTCCATAATAGTTTGATATAATAAGAATACTACGTTAGAATCGGTTACAGTCAAGCACAACCCATTGACTTCTACTTTTTTGCTTCAACATTAAAAACTGTAAATTGTACCATGATAAAAAGATATAAAATGCACCACAGAACTATCTGGGGATTGTTCACCGCTCTATTAGCCTTTACTTTCGTAACGCTGATGGGCCAGCAAAGCCTGTCATCCAATGAACTGTCGGATGCTGCCAAAAGCCGGAAGGTCGAAAATCTTTATGAAGGATATAAAGCCGATTTTCCGTCTGTCCTGGATTTGTCAGTCCGGCAGGCGATGGATCTTATGGATGACCAAAAAGCAGTCTTCATCGATACCCGCAAGCCGGAAGAACAGCAAATCTCCATGCTGCCCGGTGCGATTACTGAAAAGGAATTCCTCAACAATTTTAGAAGCTACGAGGATCATGTCAAGATTGCCTACTGCACCATCAGCAACCGGAGCGGGATACTCGTGGAAAACCTGCAGGCAAAGGGAATCCCGGTTTATAACCTGCGAGGCGGGATATTGGCCTGGTTGCACGAAGGCGGCAAAGTTTACGACGAAATGGGAGAAACCCAACGTGTCCATGTGTACGGTCAAAATTGGAATCTGGTGCCTGAGCAGTATGAGGCGATCTGGTAATTAATCCTCATAATATATTTTATAATAATTTCTCATAGACCCATCCACGGTGCCCCAGCGGCGTTCGACCAGATAGCGGGTGAAAAGGTAAAAAACCGTCAAAAGTTTGCTGCCAAAGCGATTGCCGCTCCAGCGTCTATCCGAAACCACGATTCCATCCTGCAAAAACACCACCCGTCCGATTTCTTTCAACCGCAAGGACAACTCGACATCCTCCATCAACATCATGGGTGGAAATCCGCCCATCTCGTCCAAAGCCTCTCTTCTAAAAAATTGGGCCTGATCGCCAAAGGATATCCCGGTCAGAATGGTCCGCAGGTTGTTGAGAATGGCGATAATCCGCGTCTTTGGATTTTTGAGATCAAATTTCATCCCCATAGCGCCTCCCACAACCCGGGCATCGGCTTCAAGGGCACTAATCACCCATTTAAATGCGTCTTTGGCCGCCACACAATCCGCATGCAGAATCAGGATCACATCACTGCTGGCTGCGTTTATTCCTGCACTGATTTGAGGCCCCCTGCCCTGCCGGCATTCGACCACCTGAGCTTTGTGCCTTAAAGCTATGGATCGAGTATTATCGGTTGAACCGCCGACGGCCACAATTATTTCTTTCACGGCGGTACGATCTTTTAATGAATCAAGGCATCGGTCAATAGTAAATTCCTCGTTTAAAGCGGGGATGATTACTGAAATGGATTCTGGTTTCCGATAAGAATTATGGCGATGAATGTAGCCGTCGCGTCCCACGCCCCAAATGAGAAGCAAATAAAAAGGGATGTACTCAAACCATTTCAACCAGAATATTTCCTGGAACATCCCGGTTTGCGCTTCAACGGCAATCACCGGAAAGGTAAAGACAACCGCCGCCAGCAGATAGAGCCATGCGCGCGACGGGAAGAAAATCAGAAAAGGGGTGATTAAAACCAGATACCAGGGATGGAGGGTTGGCAAAAGCAATAAAAGGCATCCTGTTGCCAGATACACACTGCGCAGTTTGTCATGGACCAGCAAATATATCCAGGCCAATCCGGTGATCAATAGCAGCGCGGTTACCAGCAGGTACAGGTCACCGAAAACAAATCGAATTAACACTGCCAGGGAGTCATTGTAGTGATAATTGCTGGCGAACATGCCCAGGGATTGAAACAAACTGCCGCCGGCATTTAGAAAAGGAAAATAGAGGATCAAGGGAATCAGTATGGCCAAACTCCGAAGACGATTTTCAGTGCTCACCAGAAAGGGCCAGGCCAACAGGGCGAAATATTTCGATACGACGGCTAAACCCAACGCCATAAACCCTGAAATATGTTGTTTTTTACAGAGAATCAGATAAATGGACAGGCACAGAAAAAATACCTGGATCACGTCCATATGCCCCTCACCGGCAATATAGAGAAGGATCAGGGGATTGAAAGCATACAGAATTAGACGCGAAGGATTCATCGCTCGGTGGCGGATCATCAACACCAACACCGCCATGACACCCGCATCGAAAAGGATCATGACAAACTTAAAAAACATTGGTGTAAGGCTCACCCCGGCGGCGACCTTGAAAACCAGCAATGCCAGCGGTGGATACGCGGCCGCCAAATCCGGATGGTTTATATGTTGCCAGATCGGATGAATGTCACCACGCGTGATATTTGCCAAGGCCGGATCGTTCGGAGCAAACGCATAGGGATTGAATCCCAAATTCTGGACATAGCCCTCCCAAATATAACGGTAAATATCATTGCCCGCTGGATAGGCTAAAAACATCAGTCTGGCAGACATGCCGATGGTTAATATAATCGCAACGGAGGTCGTGAACTTAAGGCCTGATGGAAAATTCAGCATCAATAGTATCATGAGGACGTGCCCCAAAACAAACAGCCCGGCAAACCAAAGGAGATGCTCCCCCAACGGCGCAAAAGCCACCAAGGCGACAATATCGGCCAACCAGACAATACACAGAAAATGGAAAAGATGATTTTTCATAAATTCCTGATGCGGTTATATTTTCATAAACGGTGGGTCAAGAATGATCACGGTTCTAAGAGGTATACCATATCCCGAAAAAAATAAAAGGCAGGGTAAGCGCAACCCTGCCTTGATAGAAAAATTTTAACGCTGATATTAGGTATGAATTATTAGGTAATTGGCAATAATTACGTACTCACCAATCTATTACTCAAAGCCCCGTTTCTGAGCCGTCGGATGGTTGACCACGGTAGAAAATCATTATATGTTTCGCGAAACCATTGAAAGGGAGTTGCCAGGACTATGAAATTATCAGTTGTCATACCATGCTACAATGAAGTTGCTACGATTCGGGAAATCGTGAGGCAGGTCAAAAATGCACCGGTTGAGGTTTTGGAAATAATTGTAGTCGATGATGCCTCAGACGATGGGGGCCGGGAAATTATTCAAGACCAAATTGAGCCAATTGTAGACAAGGTGATTTATCATCAAAAGAATATGGGTAAAGGTGCGGCTCTCAGATCAGGTTTTAAAGAGACGACCGGTGATATCGTCGTAGTCCAGGACGCGGACTTGGAATATGACCCGCGGGAATATCCCAACTTGATGGAACCGATCATATCCGGCAGGGCTGATGTAGTATTCGGCTCACGCTTTATGGGGGGCAACCCCCATCGCGTAGTTTATTTCTGGCATATGGTGGGCAATCGTTTTTTGACCCTGCTATCGAACATGCTCACCAACATAAACCTGACCGACATGGAAACGTGTTACAAAATGTTTCGGCGTGAGGTAATTCAGGCTCTAACGATAAAAGAAAATCGGTTCGGTTTTGAACCTGAGATAACCGCCAAGGTAGCAAGGAGAGATTACCGCATCTATGAAGTTGGAATTTCCTATTACGGTCGCACGTACAGGGAGGGCAAGAAAATCAACTGGAAGGACGGGTTACGGGCGATTTACGCCATTTTGAAATACAATCTTTTCATTCATTAAAAGTGTCTTTAAAAGTACACTCAACCCCCTGCCGGAGCTGTTCGATTTATTGTTGGCAGATTGGACTGATTTATCAAAACAAGCATCGTCCCCAAGATAAATCCCAAAGGATACTGGGCATATTTAGAATAAAACGGGACGGTCAAACTACTGTGAATCATCCAGCACATGAATATTACAAGCATACATTTAAGCAATAGCGAGATGTTTTTCCCTGCCGATTTATTCAAAGCCCTGAGGGTCATGACAAATGCCACCGTAAAGCCCCCGAATACCATAAAAAAACCAATTATTCCGTTTTCGTATAAAATACCGAACGGATGAAAGTGCGGGAAGAAATACCTTTTAAACTGGGGACCGGAATAGTCAGGATAGATGGCACTATAACTTCCAATTCCGTTGCCAAATATCCAATTGGTGATGCTGTTGTTTTCAAGCATTTGCAGGGCGATTTTCCATAAAGATATTCTTTCTTCTGTCTTTAAGCTGCTTAGCAGGTCATGTAAATGATTGGCAACTCCGCCATAGTTGGTAACATAAATGATTCCCAAAACGAAGACAACGGCCAGTAATCCAATCCATTTGAGTCGGCTTTTGATAAAAAAAAATATGACAGTAATTGAAGAAAACGTCAATCCAAATATCGCAGGACGAGATCCTGATTTTAAAAGCAAATAAACATCCATCAAAGCGAAAATGACGAAAACCCATTTATACCAGCTGTCAGCTGACCAGAATGAAAACACAATGAGCGGCAGGATTGAGATCATGAAATTGGCGAGGTAGTGGGGATTGCTGTATGTGCCAAAGGGCATTTTAAAAAACTTTACAGCCGCGAATTGCCAGCCGACTGAAAAACACCATAGTATCGGAAGTAGTTTATAAACTCGTAAGTCGATTTGTTTCTGGCTTAGGCAATGAATAGTAAAAAGAACAAAAATCGCCCTTAAAATGTAAATAACATACTTTGTACGAAATTGTTGATTTGAAAATAAAAAGCTTGCAACCAGTAAGTAAAATAGTATACCTAACGTTGCCCAGTAGCTGAAAGGAATTTCCCTTGGTCTATATTCTCCCAACAAAAGATTTATTACTACGAAACAAGCACCGATTTCAATAAAGACGACCACACCGCCTCGGTTAAGTGCAAAGAAAGAGAAAAAAGCGCCCATTAAAGATCCTAATAGCCAGTACTCACTGGTGAATATAACCTTAAATGTCTCTAGTAATGAACGATCCACCTAGTCCTCAACTTATATTCAACGAACAAAAAATCGCTAAATGTTTATGTTACCCGTGGAATTCTATAGTATTGAATGGGGTCCGCCAAAGTGCGGATTTCGATAAATCTTCTTTAAGAATGCACAGTGACTAGTAATTTTCTAAAAGGGCGCTAAAGCCAACCACAAATTTCCGAATAAAGATATATGAACTTGCGTTAGATTTCTCCTCCAATTACAAATTTAATTTGGGATGCCTCTTTCCATTTTTGTAATTGGGTTTTCTAAAACCGCTAATAAGGTCCCGATAATGAAAGCCAAGCTATAAAGTGAATATTTAGAGTAAAATGGAAAGGTCAAGCCGGCGTGAATTACCCAACTTAACAACATCACTATAAGGCACTGAACCAGTATTCGTCCATTCCGGTGAGGTGCATTGAGCGCAAATCTAATAGCTTTAACAAAAAGAAGTATAAATCCTCCAAAAAGCAGAATTGCAGCTATAATACCGCTTTCGTATAGAATTTCCAAAAAATGCAGATGAGGAAATATTTGGTGACTCAACCCGGGTGACAAATATTTAAGGTAAAATAAACGATAGCTTCCAATTCCATTTCCTATCATCCACGTCAATAGCGAATTATCTTTGAGCATGCTCAGCGCATCTTGCCATCTCTTAAGCCTTCCTTCTTCGGACCAGGTTTCGAAAAAATCTTCGAAACGGGAATAAACACCGCCATAGTCTGAGATAAGTATTGCCGCAGTAAGAAAGCAGAGCAATGAAAGATAGATCCACTTTTTTCGGCTTTTATTCAGGGAAAGTACGCCAAAAAAAGTCCCTACCGTTAATGCCGTGAATGCAGGGCGTGATTTAATAGACAATAGCAGATCTGCGTTGATCAATATGACTGGTACAAATAAATAGCGGTACCATCTCTTTATACTCATAATCGCGAATGCGAAAATCGGCAGCGAAAGCATCGTAAATGCAGAAAGGTAATGCGCATTTGTAAAAGTCCCCCACCTCATCTTGAATATATAATGAGCGGCACTTTGCCAACAGACCGCAATGGCCACGATTACAAAAAAGAAATAGTTCGACCAACTTTCTAGTTTCCTTCTGCTTAAACAATGAATAGTGAGAATAATTATCAGCATACGAATTATGTTCGCCATCCATTTGTAATACGAGACCTGATAATGAAAAATAACGCTAATGCTAAGTAAATAGGCACATAAGGCTACAACAAGCCAATAACTGCTCGGTAATTGTCCCAGCTGATACTCTCTAGCTAGAATGTTAATAATCAATATAACAAAACAAGCTTCGATAAATACGACAACCCCCCCGCGATTAAGTGCGTAAAAGGTAAAGAAAGTACCGCTCAATGATATTATCATCCAATACTTACTAGTAAAGATATTTTTTATCATATCCACTTTAGCTGCGATGGGATTATCCTAATTTTTATCTTGTGTGAAAAACCAGCTAAATCAGTTAGCACTTTCTGATTTTTAGTTGTTCTCCAATAATACCAACGCTTTATTTCTTTTCTTGCTTCAGTGATATTGCCAGGACAAATCTCACTTACCCTTCATTGCGAAAACAGTCCTCAGCGTCTTTGTAAGAATGTGTAGATCCATCAACAGCGACATCTTTTCGATATAAAAAAGCTCATATTGAAGTGCTTCAAGTCCATAGGGAACTGCATAGCATCCATGTACTTGAGCCCATCCGGTTAGTCCGGGTTTAACGTTGTACCTTAGTTCATAAAAAGGAATTTTTTTTGAAAATGAGTTAGCAAAATGCTCTCTTATTGGCCTTGGACCCACAAAACTAAGCTCTCCCTTTAATATATTTAATAGTTGTGGAAGTTCGTCGATACGCGTTTTTCTCAAGATTCTTCCCAGCCTGGTAACTCTTTTGTCATTTTCCGCTGAGTGTACGGGTCCATTTTCTTTTTCCGCGTCCTTGACCATAGTTCTGAATTTGTAACAATTAAAAGGCTTTCGGTCCATTCCCAAACGAACCTGCTTATAGATAGCAGGTCCTGAGGATTCGAGTTTAATGCAAACAGCAGCAAGTAGCATCAAGGGTAATGTAAATACCCCAATTAATATTGAAACAATTACATCGAAAAATCGTTTGAGTTTTAAATATCTACGTTTTGGAGCGCCTTGAAAACCGGGATTGCTCATAAACCAGCGTCCATCAATGTAACTTAACGGTACTTTGCCGGTACTTGTCTGATATAGCTCCGTTAAATCCTCGACCCTTTTCCGGTATTTAAATCTAAAGTCAATGATTTGTCGAATCTCATCATTGGTTAACGCAAATCCAGTGTCCACTGCTAGTGCTTGAACCATATTTCTGCGTAGTAGTTCATTAACGTTTGCAGCAATATTCATATCAGTGTTTTCGATCCACATACATTCTTTTTTAGGACTGTCTACAATACAAACCTGGCGAACCTCATATTCGGCATGCTGATCGTTGTTAATTTCCTCGATAAATGATGAAATTATATCACCGCGACCTATCAACGCAATTTTGATACGATTTTTGCCGCTTCTAATAACTTTCAAAAGAAAGCGCCTCCAAGTATACAGCAGAACAGATAAAATCACCAAATGAAATAAAAGTACTGTTCTTCCAACTAGATACTTTGGCACAAAAAAAAGAATTGCAGCAGCAAAAACACCCCCAATTATAGTTCCCCAGGTTGTGTGAAAAAATTTTCGAATGCCGTTTATATTTTGAAAGGGGGAATATAATCCAATCGCGTACAGCGCAATAGGATGAACAAAGACAAAAATCATATTGACGACGTGAAGCCTTTGCCAAGCTAATTGAGGCATAAATTGTCCAGTCTGCATTAATATTCTAATGTTGTACGCAAGAAGTAAAGAAAAAAAAATGAGAAATAAGTCGCCAAGCAGCAGTTTATATTGAATTTTCTTTTTTATTGTAAAAAAATATTTTTTCAAATTTCATTCCTAATTTTTAGGGTCCATGCGTTACCAAGGAATCTTAAGAGTTGGGTTGGTTAATAGTCTAACGTAGGATGATTTTGAAGTTTTTTTTCGAGCAAAATCACGGTTTGCTTGAACCGGATTTATCTGATGTCAATCTGCTGTTCGGAAGGATCGTCAAAGTGGTAGGTAACAGGGATTATGCATTCAGTCGACTGGGCTCAACAATTTTAGAAAATCATAGAATAACCAATTTGGAAATAAGATTATAAGCCCCTTTTCATTTCTCGATATTTATCGATATTGTTAATGATAACAACTCTCTCACCGTAGAATCTAAGTACTTTTTCCAGCTATTCTGTTCCATAGTTTTACCAAGTTTTCATTATTTGCCAATCTTTTGGCTACATAATTTTTATCGGGCAATGAAATCTAAAAATCCACACTATAAAACTGATCTCCAATACTCAAGAACATCACTCAAAGATCCCTTTAGTTCTTTCTTAGGTGTCCAACCGGTTAAATTATTGAGTTTTTCATAATTGTAACGTTGATACATGATATCGAATTTTCGAGCCCTCTTTGTTTCTAACACTATTTTTGGTCTAACTTCAGTAAGTTCTAAAAAACAATTCAAGACATCTCTAACTGAAATGCAATTCCCTGAACAGACATTAAATACTTGTCCAAAACTATTGGAATTGATTACTCTCCAGTACGCACTAACTGCATCTCTTACATCAATAAAATCGCGTTTGGGGTCAAGATTTCCAACTTTTAATGCATTTGCAGGTCGATGTTTTTCTATCTCTACTATCTGCTTAGCTATTGCGGAGCACACATAATCACTAGATTGACCAGGACCCATAAGATTGGAAGCTCGGACCCTTACAATATTGATTCCATAATTGCGGTAATATTGATAACTTAGTAAATCTTGTGAGACTTTGCTGTTGCCATATAAAGTAATGGGTGCCAAAGGAGCCGTTTCATCAATGCACGTGTTAAACTCATTTACGATCCCGTACTCTGCAACAGATCCGGTCACCAATACTTTGGCTGATTGTCGGCCCTTATCTTTTAGAGCCTCAAACAAGTTAATGGTTCCTAATACATTGGTATTATATATCTCTTTATAGTTTCCACGATTACAAGCTGCTAAGTGAAAAATATATTCCGGGGTGAATTTTTCCAGAAGTTTTTTTACTTCATCAAACTTGGTAAAATCAACCTTCATTACCGCTACATTGTGAATATCAAAATCCATGCTTCTTGAAGTACCGATTATAGGAGTACCTCTATCAACGTTTGACAGATATTCAACTAAATGCATTCCTGTAAAACCCGTAATCCCCGTTATGAGTATACCCTTCATATGAATCTGTCTTTGTTGTCCTCGAATTCATCAAGAGCTAACTGATAATCTTCCGGTGTCCCTATATCGCGCCAATAACCATCGAAATTAAAAGCCCTAACCTGCTCATTATTTTTTATAAGGCGTTTAATTAAATCCGGAAAGTCGAGAGTTTCTCCTTTATCGATATACTTTATCACAGAAGAATTAAAGGAATAAATTCCCATGCTTACCTTGTAAGAGTAATGTGGTTTTTCTATATAATCTTTTATTTTTGTACCGTCATCTAATTCCAAGACGCCTAAATTGATATTTATGTCTTTGTTGCACGTTGCTACCGTTGCTATAGAATTTGTAGATATATGGAACTTCATAAAAGCTGAATAGTCAAAAGTCGTGAGAATATCTCCATTCATAACAATAAAATCACTACTAAGATCGTTAACTAAAGCAATGGGTCCAGCTGTTCCAAGTGGACGGTCCTCTTTTGAATAGGCAATCTGAGTATTCCACTTTTGTCCGTCTCCAAAATAAGCTTGAATGAGTTGATGTAAATAACCTACCGCAAATGTGATTCTATGAATTCCAAATTTTTGGAGTTGTTTTACTATAATCTCAAGAATGGGGTATTCACCTACAGGCATTAGAGGTTTTGGTAATATAGTCGAATACGGTCTTAACCGCGACCCTTTCCCTCCTGCAAGAATTATGGCCTGGCTAATATTATTTAGCATAATTTATCCTTATTTCAATTCGTCATATATTATACATGTCAATTTTGTAGTGATTTAAGTTCTGTTCAATGAATTCTATAGTGCTTAACAGCCCTTCTGTTAAAGAAGTCAAAGGCTCCCAGTTGATTAACTTTTTTGCTTTAGAATTGTTACAGATCAGTGTCATTACCTCACTATCTTTTGGTCGGGTTCGTGAAGCATCCTCGACTATTTCGGATCTAACTCCTGCTAATTTCGTTATGAGCTTAGCAAGCTCTCCAATACTTATACCTTTCCCGTACCCAACATTTATCGTTTCACCAACAGCACGTTCATTTTTCGCGATATTTACAAATCCTCTTACCGTATCCTTAACAAATGTTAAATCCCTAACAGGAGCTGAAGAGCCTAGTTTGATTTTTTTTCTCCCAGATAAAACTTGGGTAGCGACTGCAGGAATGACTGCCCTAGCAGATTGTCTTGGCCCATATGTATTAAAGGGCCTTATGATCGTTACAGGCAGACCAAAAGATCGGCCGTAACTTTCAGCCAACATGTCAGCGGCTATTTTGGTAGCTGAATACGGGGATTGTCCCTGAAGCGGATGATTTTCATCTATCGGTGTGTAGAGTGCAGTTCCATATGTTTCCGAAGTGGAGGTCTGGACAACTTTTTCAACGCCTGCTTTCAATGAGGCTTCTAAAATATTTAGTGTACCCTTTATATTCGTATCAACATAGCTTTCAGGACTTCTATACGAATATGGTATGCCAATAAGGGCTGCTAAATGAAAGATCACATGGCATCCCTTTACAGCCTTTTCAACAAAATAAGGATCCCGAATGTCTCCTAAAATTACCTCTATCGAATTCTTGGCTTGCTCTGAAAGTAGTTCAAGGTTGCCCCATTCGTTACGAGAATTATATTTAACTAAAGCCGAGACCCTTGCTCCTACGTTAAGTGTCTCTTCAACAAGATGACTACCAATAAACCCCCCAGCCCCTGTTATCAAAACTTTTTTTCCACTTAGCATAATCCTTTCTCCAGATAAATCTTACCGAGCACGAGTTTTTAGGCATTAAATGGATCGCTTCTCGCCATTAAATCGAAATAAACTTCATAAAGCTTTCTGCTCATCCTTTTTGGGTCCCAGTCAGGATTGACGACGCCCGCTTTTCCCCATAGTCTCGACTGAAAATCATCCAAATTGTCAAGTAGCATGCGCATTCGCTCGGCCATGGTCTTTGAATCGCCAATGGGTACAATATAACCCGTTTCACCGTCTTTAAGTAGCTCCCTTGCGCCATCAACTTCAAACGTTACAACAGGTAGTCCCATAAGAACCATTTGAGCCAGTACTTGGGGCAATCCTTCCCCAAAAGAGGTAAAGATGCCCGCATCCCATGCCATCATTAAAGATTCGAGATCATCTCGATATCCTAAGATTTTCACATAATCTTCAAGACCCTTTTGATTAATTTGACGCAAAATATCCTTTTGGAGTGGTCCTCGCCCGACAAAAAAAGTCTTCACCCGTGGATGGGTTTTTCTTAAATCATCGATCATCTCCAATGCATGCACGTGGCCTTTGCCTCGGATAAACCGTGAGACCAGTCCTATAGCAAAATGATCTTTCTCAAGTCCGAGTTCGGAACGTTTTTTGATCCTGATTTCTTCTTTCTTTTTATACGCCTCAACAAAGGGTCGAAATTCCATGGCTGGATATACAATACTATAATTGGAGTTAAGAGTAATTTTTGCCTTGATGTACCTGTTTAAAATACCTCGTCCGACGAAAATGTAATAATCAGTCAGCTTGGATAAAATGATCTCGATATGTCTGTTTACCAGCCGAATAATAGGGTTGTAGACTTCGTTAAAAGTACAACCATATATGTGGTGAACAATTATCTTTATACCTGTGAGCCTACCAATCACACGGCCAATGACCCCTGGTTTTGCATAATTGGTGTGAAGCAGTGCAAATCTCTCACGGCGAAACACTCGCCAGAGATCCAAGCATGTTTTTAGATCGCCCAGTATATTAAGAGATCTACGAAAAGCGGGTAAACATATCCATTCAATTCCCTTCAATCCTAAAATGGAATCTTTGTCAACATCTGGACCAGTCACAAGGTAAGTTTTGACCGGCATAGCACTTAAATAATCCAGGAATACCCTTAAACTTGCCGTTCCTCCCCCGCCCTTAAGAAATGTATGCACCAAAATACAAATTTTGGGATAGGAAGAGTGATCTTCTGGTTGACGTCCTTGTGGCAAATATTTTCGAAAGTAATTAGGTACGATGGTTTGCCTCAATCGCGCACACTTATCTGGCTACTGTCATTCTTAAAAACATTCTCAATCTTGAAGGTAAAAAACGATATACCATCAAAAACGGTAGTAGTAAAATAAGTTTGATCCTTCCAAAGTCCTTCATTATTTTATATTGGAATATGATACTTGAAATTACATAATCTGCTCTTTTCCTCGATTCAAAAAACTGGTTCTTATGCAATCTTTTTATTAAAAGTGGTATGGAAATTTTGTATAGTTTCCCACCATTTGCTACGTGTCGGCTAAACATATCCCAATCAAACAAATTTTTTCGAAAGTTACTATATCCACCAATTTGCAAAAGGGCTTCTCTGCGCAAAAATGCCGAAGAGTGTTTCATGGGATTGAAGTAGCATATCTGCTTAGTAATTTCAGAAAATAAAATTTCAGATCGATCAACATGTGCTAATGAATCTAAATCAATGTTCTGATTATTTCTTATTCTTACAACCTCGCTTGTTATGGCTGCGTTACCCTTTGCCTTCTTCATGAACTCTAACTGAATAGAAAACCTTTCGGGATGAGACATATCATCGGCATCTTGAATGGCTACATATTCGCCTTGTGCCTGATCCAGAGCAAAATTTAGCGCCTTTCCTCGACCTAACCTCCCAGATCGAAAAAAAATTATCCTCGAATCCTTAATACTCTCAATTATATCAGCAGTTCGGTCAGAAGATCCGTCATCAATAATAATGTATTCGAAATCAGTACAGCTTTGTCCTAAAATACTTTGTATTGCCTTGAAAACATAATCTTCTGCGTTGAAAGCAGTGGTAATAACACTGATCAACGGCTTATCTTTGAATTGCAGTTTCAATTTTTATCTGTCTATCAACTTCTATCTAACATACTCCGCATCCACAATTCGAGGACTACAAATTGCCATATGACAGGATAAGGGATCAAATCATTGTAAAAGCCATTGCAGAGTTCACGTATCTTGTCAACTTCAAAGAGACCACGGCTTTTTATGGTTTCTTTTGATAGAGCATCCTCAACTATATCTCTAAGTTCGTTTTTCATCCACTGGCTCATTGGAAACTCAAAGCCATGTTTTGCACGATTAACTACATGATCGGGAATAATATCAGAAAGTGATTCCACCAAGAGCTTTTTGGGATAACCCCATTTCTTTTCCCAACCCTCAGGCAGGCTACATATAAATTCAATCAATTTATGATCTACAAAAGGTACCCGAACTTCAAGGGAATGAGCCATGCTCATTACATCGGTATCGCGCAACAATCGCCACGTCATATAAGAATTCATCTCAAGGAGACTAACCATATACCACGGATTAGAATTGCAGTTAACATATTGCATTAACAGTTCTTCAACAACCTCGTGGCCTGGTGTAGAGTTTAGAGCACGAAGCATGTCCTTTGAATACATGGACTTTTTTTCCTTTGGCCACAAAAGCAATCTAGCAAGACAATATAATCCAATAGGAGAATGAATATCAGGCAAATTATTAATTTTTCTTTTTGCCGTCGCGCCTATCCATGGTATTTTGAAAGAGCCAATGATCTTTACTATTAAATCTCGTAAAGAGACAGGCACTGCTTTCCATAGGCTAATTGCCCTAATACTAGCGGGGATTACATTAAAAGAGCCATAACCACCGAATATTTCATCCCCTCCCAGGCCTGAAACGGCTACCGTAACCCCTCCAGATTTGGCAGCCTTGGAAACAAAATAACTATTAATTCCATCGAAACTAGGATGATCCATATGTCTGATTATGTCATCGATTTGATAAGCAACATCGCGTTCAGATATGATCACCTCTCTGTGTTCGGTTCCGAATTGTTGTGCTGTTTTTCGGGCTGTATCGAGCTCATTAAACTGTGAAGATACATCGGAGAAACCAACTGAGAAGGTTTTAATCGGCTCATTTGTGAGTGAAGACATCAAGCCGACTATTGCAGTGGAGTCAATTCCACCACTCAAAAAGGCTCCCAATGGAACATCGCTTATCTGGTGAGAAGAAACAGTATCCTCAAGTAATTGTCGGGTCATGGGGACAATATCTTTAACGGAGATATTACTAGATCCACAATCTGGAAAAGTCCAGTATTGCCAGATCGACTTTTCAGTCTCTCTAATGCTTAGCACATGGGCAGGCATTAGAGCATTGACTCCTTTTAAAAGAGTATTTGGCTGGGGAACATAACCGAAAGAAAGATATAGATCGAGGGAACGAAAATCGATCTCCGGATAAAAAATCCTCGAAGAAACGAGGGATCGCAACTCCGAAGAAAACAAAAACATTCCATTGTATTGGATATAATAAACTGGCTTTATACCAAGTCTATCCCTGGCTAAGTAAAATTGGTTGTTCCTCGAATCATACAAAGCAAAACAGTACATCCCCCTTAAATGTTTGAGACAGTCTATCCCAAACTCTTCAAAAAGGTGAACCATGATCTCAATATCAGTATTCGACCGAAACTGGTGGCCCTTGCTAATCAACCATGCCTTCTTATCCTGGAAGTTATAAATCTCACCATTGCAAACTACCCAGATTGTTTCATCTTCGTTGGGCATGGGTTGATGCCCTTTTTCACTGATATCGATGATGCTCAGTCGTCTCATTCCCAAACAATGTGGTCCGAAACTCTTGTATCCCCAGTCATCCGGGCCCCGGTGGACCATCGAATCACACATTCTCTTAACAATTTTGAAATTTTCGATTTCCGGAAGGTTTGAATTAATTATTCCACAAATTCCACACATCACAAACCTATACAAATAATTAAATACAGACTTTTCTCAGATAGAGTTAGAATAAAAACTCGCTGTCCAAATTAAATCCCGCTAAATATATAACTATTCTTAAAGGGAATTTCGGCGGTTTGGGAAAACACCAACGTATTAGTGGGGACCTCTACGCCATACCGCGGGAAAAACCATCCGGCAGGCTTCTTCTCATTCTTGCCTTTGTATACCCTCATTTTTGATGGAACGTGGAAAACAGGTTTCAAATTCAATCTATCACCGCTTACCGTTTCAAAAACAAGATCTTCTCCGTTAACACGGTTTATAATGACATCCGGAGATAGGTGGAAAAAAGTCTCGACAAAATGTTTCCCCGCACCTTTGATTGAATCATGAATAGTTATTCCCTTCCGATATAAATCAAATATGCGTTCGATTACAAGTGTCCTGTTAATCCGCTGGTATCCATAAAGCTCTACTCTTATTCTCGAACAATCTGAACTCTTTTCAATGGTTACCTGCGGAGGACGTTGAAAATAATCTCTAATCATAACCTGGGCAAATCCATTGAGGCCATGAGTGACATACGGCTCATAGCCGTCAATAGAAATTGAGTTATGCGCCCTTACGCTCCTGGAATACAGGCCTAATGTCGTTTTTTTGTAAGTTGGTCTGCCGACATCGACTATAACCGGAGATTCTTTCCAGTAAAAAACAAATCCGCCCAAATCTGAGTGCCCGTGCGACCACTGTGGCACATAACCCAAGGGATTGACATAAAGAAAAATCATGTAATATCGGTTTTCATACCTGTAAAATCCTGAGTCCGGATACGAAACAATCCTTCCATCCTTAGAAAAAAAATCATTCTGTTTGGCAATATCAGATCGGACCGGATCTTTCGATTCAATAAAAAGAGAATGCCATCCTCGCAAACTTCTCAAGGAAGGTCTTTCATTCTCACCAAAAATTCTATTGCCAACCTCTGTCACTCCCATATGAAAGTCAGGTCTAAAATCAGGAGAGACGTCTCCAATAAGCGGCAGTTTCCCACGGCCCAACAGAAATCTGGAATATGCAAATATCCCTTTTACACTGTCCCATATCTCACCGCTAAATTTTTCTTGCCCGGTTGCAATTGCAAACCAAAGGGCCTCAAGATAGGATCTACAAATCAGCAAGTGGTAGTGTGAAGATCCCTCTCGCAAGAAACCGGAAGGCGTAAACATATTGCGAACTTCATGAGTTAGTATTTCTCGCCCCAAGGAAGTGATGCGGTCCATCCCCAAAATTGAGCCCGCTATAAAAAGCGCCCTGCCATTGTTGATTAAGTGGTTGTTGGTGGATGAGCCACGAAATTCGAGATTAGAAGCCAATACCAAAAGTTGGTCTTTAATGCTGCTAATGGTTTTTAGTACAAACGAATCTACATCTTTACCTAACCTGCTGATGATACGCAGAAAAATGGTCCAATTGATAACTCGTTCAGAAATCGAGTAACTGTCCCAGCCAATCTTTTCTTTCCCTAATGATCTTTCATCAATCCAGTTTGAAATAATTTGGATGAGTTCCCACAAGTTGGCGCCCGATGGTGAATCTGCCAAGATCGGCAGTACCCATCCGAATCGATGTAGGGCAAGTGTGTCCTCCATATCCTCGAAATGAATGTCCCATATCAGTTTGTTTTCAATATTCAGTCGTCTTGTAGCCAACGTGATTTCAGACAAAGGCGCAGCCTGGGTATTCAAAAAGATTGCCACGGGCAATGAAAAAACCATTTTCATTGCCTTCGCATAATTGTCGACGACTTGATGACCTGCAAATCGGGCATTTAGCAATTTCAAGTATCGCCTATCAAGGCTACGAAGATCCTGCTGCCGCAAGAAATATTGTTTAATAAACATGAATGGTGAGTTTGTGCCGAATCTGACAAGGAAACGGGTGTAGTTGGTAAATTCTTTGCGCTGTATCGGTGAATCGGCTATCTCCAGCAATTTTTTTAATGATCTGTGCAACAACATATTGGCAAATAAATTATTTGAGAATTTTAAACTTTTGGCAAAGGCGATACAGCGTAAGTCGTCCTCCCATAAATCGGCGCAGTTTGCGCTTCAACTAAGATAATGACGCCAACGAAATCACTACCAATTCGAATCACTTTCATATCCTGAGTCTATTAATATCTGTCCTCCGTATATCTTGAATAGTCTCTTTGTCCGATCATCAAAATACTCCTTCCATTCCCCGATTGTTCCTTTTCGAAATGTAGATACTGACCGCCCTTTCTTTTTTAGATTTTTATTCAGTCCTTCTTTAAAATGACCTGCATATCGGTTTCTCTGTTTTTCTATTACCTTTTTTATTTCACTCGGTTTTATCTGATATCCATAAAAAGAATATATATTTTCCAACACTGCATAAACATCCTTTTTCAGTTGTTCGTAACTTACTATTTTTGTATTATGAGAGCTCTTTATAGCTCTTTCGAGCCAGCCTGAAATCCAATACACATAATACTCGATTACTGTTTGGGTGTCACCCGGTATCGGTGTGATCATAGATTCATAGAGTTGATCATTCTGCGTCAATCCTTTCAAACGTTTATAGTCCCAATGGGTGGGCTTCGCAAGTACGTGGAAATAGCGACTGATCAACATATCTCTTAAATCGCGAATTTGAACGATGGTTTTAATGTTTAAATCATCCAGAATCTTAAAATTATCTTGATTTGGATTTAAATGTAACTTTAGAAAAGATAATCGGTTTTCAGGTGCGCAGGTCAGCATTTCCGGGCTTACATCATGCACATTTTTCAATTTTACATATCGAGGGAAAGCCCTTAAACTGCTTTTGTTAAGCTGAACCATACCCGGTGTATTTGAAAGCAATTGTTCCAACCACGTCGTTCCGGATTTTGGTAGACCCGCTATAAAAATAAGATGGGCGTCATAGTGAATTCTTCCACTTGAAGTCAATCTATCTGAGGAGAGATCATCAAACAAGTCATTCCATCCACGCGTATAAAACAAAAAGACAATTTTCTGAGCCCATGGGGGCATCAAGTTTAGCACTTTTTTCACACTGGCTTGATGCATTTAAATCCTTCCATGCTATAAACCCTCATCCTTTTAACAAGGAATTAAAATTTGAATATTTTCTGATTGTTACATTCTTGTCCTTGTATAGAGGTGAATCATAATGCCAATTAATCTAATGTTTGCAAGTAAAATAATCTTGGAAAGCTGCAGAGGTCTTTAGTGTAAAAGATAACCAACCAATTTTTCAGACTTCTTCATAGGTATTTTACTTCAATGCTTAGCCGCTCGATAATAGCTTAGACCATCTGATGAGGTCTTGATCCAAGCACCAATAAGATCTCAAAAACTGGTTTGAATTGACAAGTCTTCTTCCTTTCAGCTCAATTAAATTTCTAACAGTTTCCTCAAATGCTTCAGGGGAATAGACTTTGTAATAAAATTGTTCAAAACCGATTAACGGACTCATAAACATCTGATCGCTAAATGCCGGAACAATAATATCACAACCGAACACCAATGCCTCCAACGATGTAGTCGTAGTTCCGGCCAAGACGATACTTGCCCTCCGAAGAAGTTCGTGAATCGGCTTATTTTTTATCTCATATCCGTAGGTTTTGCAATTAATTTTCAACTCATCCAGGATCCCTTCTATTGGCATTGAGGGATGCCCCTTCAGCCATATTTTAAAGGATTGCGAGCCGGAATAAACGGAACTAAGCAAGTAAATTAAGGAAGTGGTTTCGCGTCGCTTAATTGAACCCGCAAGTAGTAGAATTGGTATTTCATTTTTCAAATATTTTTCATCTTTCAGGTACCGATTTAAATACAATTGTCTAATCGCTTCGACTTTGGCCAGATTTGGATAATTCTGTTGCCGCATCATTTCGTATGGAATGTCACCATTGCAAGCCAATGTTTTGGGTAAAGGCAAGCAAGTTGCTTTTTTGGTATCCGCCATTTCACTATGATGGTGAAAATAAAAGAAATAGTTCTTCGATATAACCGTGTGTTGGAAGCCTACAGTATTTAGATTTTTTAATTTTATGCGAGCCGCCGCATTCAGGGCTTTTTCCCAGGCTTGCATCTCGGCATAATATATACAATGAGACGCTTTGTGGAAAAGTTGAAATACCTTCTTGTATATTTCAAAATAGATAATACCCTCGATGCCTCTTTTTCCGACAAATGAATGCCTCCAGATGGAATGTATAAGAATGTCCGTTTCCGGAATGCTTAAATTTTCACTTAATACCCCCCCCTTAACTTTCCAGCTCAAAACAATGTATTTAAGAATTTGCTTCAACCAAGCGTAAATCGAATTCACGACCACCCGAATCGTAAAAAACTCCTCGATGAAAAACAGCGTTTCGCCATTAGCTGCAAATCTTTTTCCCAGTTTTAGCGCGTCGTTATATGACCAGCCATCAATTATGACATACATAAGAAGCCAAATGATCGGTTTTTGGATTTGTAATAGCTTTTTCTGTAAAGCCGCAGCGAATCGGTTCTTAAATACTCCTTTTTGGGCTGCCTCCCTCTCAACAGCAGGAAAATAACTGACAAAAATAACGGAATCTTCCTGCAATTTACGATGGCCAAGATGTCCCATTATTTTTCTTGCGCGCCATCCTCTGTAATAGTTTCGCAGCAGGATTGCCATGGAATAGGCAAGGTCACCAAAAATACCCATATGGCCAAGATATTTCTTGGCTTTCTCTTTGCGGGAACGCATCGACAAACCGCAGGCTTTGACGGTTCGGACTGCGACTCCGTATTTTGCGCTTATTTTTTTTGTAATCTTATCGATATGAATTTCATCAATTGCGACGCAGCAGACATCATATTTTCCTGATCCCAGTTGCGCGTCGATAGTCTGAGCCTGCGCAATCCGTAAAAATAGGTCTGTCTTAAAGGTATTCTTCTCTGAAAGGAGAGAAAACCACCAAGTACTGACCTCTTTTCGCGGCGTGAGAAACCATTCTTTCAAGGTTCTATTCCAAGCCTTGTAGTCACCAAGAGTCGCAGACCATTTCACGACTTTCTTTCTGATTTCATCGACTTCCCTATCGATTAATCTGGCAGAATCCAGTAGATCGATTTTCATCTTACATTGATTTAAGGAAGTGCATATATCCTTAACCGAATGTATTGTATACCAATTAGAGGTCAGCGGCAAAATTGATATCTTGCGAGTTTCAATCCCTTGCAAGCTTTTTTGTATACCATCAGACCGGATTGGTCGATCAAATATCAATAATGTATTTATCATATAAAATCTCGAGTAATTGCAGCATTCAGGCTGTGCAATCCTTTAAGATCCGGCGCCGTTCAGGTTTTGCGCATATATCGATATTCCGCCACCAGCGAATCTCCTTTCATCAATTCAGCAACTAACGACAAATCTTCCTTCGTATCAACGCTGTAAGTTTTATATTCTGAATATATCATCTTAACGTCAAAACCGTGTTCCAATACCCGCAGCATGTCGATCGATTCAGATTTTTCAAGCGGCGTCATTTCCATTTCATTAAATTTCAATAAAAAATCTCTTTGGAAAGGAATAATGCAAACTTGTTTGAACATCGGCCCATTTTGAATCCCCTTTTTCCGCGTGGGAATCGGTTCGCGCGAAAAGTAGAGGGCATTATTTTGCGTATCCACAACCACTTTAATTTCATTGGGATCTTCATGCTCTTTTTGGCTCCTGAGGGGGGCCATTAGATTACTAACTAAAATTTCAGAATTTGTCAGAAAAGGCTCCACTGCCAGATCGATCATTTGCGGAAGTACCATCGGCTCATCACCCTGGATCATGACAACGATGTCTAACTTTTCCTTTTTTTCAGCTTCGATTTTCAACATCGCCTCAGCCGTTCTATCCGAAGCGCGTTCGTGCTTAATGCTAGTCATAATCACCGGGGCTCCAATTGATTCCGCATAATTCCGAATCTCCTGATCGCAGGTCGCAATGTAAACTTGATTTAGGATCTTGCTCATTTTACTTCTAAAGAAAACATGCCCGACCATCGGAACACCTTGAATTTCGGCCAACGGCTTGCCCTGCAGACGCGTCGAATCCATACGAGCTGGAATGATACCAACGATTTCCATATTAAGAAGCCTCCTTTCCTATTCGTAAAATTGCCATTCTTGGTCAACTTGATTATTGGACTTTCTTTGCGACCAAATTCTTACCAGCTATTCTCCCCCTGCGGCGGTCAAAATGCTTCCGGTAATAAACGAGCTGTTTTCGGTGGCTAAAAAATATATCGTGCGTGCGATTTCACATGGCTCGGCAAGCCTTTTCATTGGAATTAGATCGATCCTTTTAGCGAGATCCTTCTGACGGTTGCGTTTGTGAAACTTTGTATTGGTTACACCAACTCTTATGGCATTTACCAACACATTATAAGGTGCGCCAGCTTTCGCGAATAGAATGGTCATAGTTTCCAAGGCCGACTTTGAAATCGTATAAGGCGCCGATTTTGGATTTCCGCCATATTTAACGCCAATACTGCTAATATTAATGATCCTGCCGCAATTTCTATTTTTCATGTTTTCCATAGCCAGTTGAGAAAGGATAAAGGGAGAGGTCAGATTGACGGCCATTACATAATCAAAATCTTCCTGATTAATATCTTCAATCCTTTCAGCGATGGCGAAGGTACCCGCATTGTTTACTAAAACATCTATTCTACCTTTTTTTTCAAGACATTTTTTAAAAACCATCCTTGCGTTTTTCGGATAGGAAAGGTCACTTTGAAGAAGGCATATTTTATTCGAATTATTGTCTTCAAGGCTTCTAGCCGACCGATTATAATGCGCAAACACAAAGAAGCCCTTATCCAAGAAAAGCTTGGTCGTCGCCAGCCCGAGCTCGCCGTTGGCTCCGGTGATAAGCACGGTTTTACAATCCACAGCAGCTTCTCCACGCATCGTAATTCTCCTTCCCGATAATATCACCATAAACATCACACGTCCGGCATGGTATAAACTTCCTGTTTTTTGCTGAAAGAAGTTTACGCGCCTTTTGGTACTTATCACATTTCCATAGATGCCATATGCTAGTATCCTTCAAATTCCCCACGACATATTTCTTACCCCAGTCGTGAGGGCAAAGTATCATATCACCGTTCAGATCGATTAGCGTTTGATAAAATGGATAGAAACATTTTCGGTTCAAAGGTAATTGTTCAACTTTGTTTTCATATACGGCTTGATAACGTTGTGCAAATACTAAATTGGTTCGATTCGAAATTATCATGCCGTAGTCACCGCTAGTTTCTTCATAATATCTGCGCTTGATGATGACTTGATCGGCAGACAGATTCAGTCTTATTCTCAATTCCTCGAATTCCTGCAACGCGCGTGGACCATCATATACGCTAATGCATATCGTATCAAGACCTCTGTGAAATAATTCCATAAGCTTTGATGGATTTCTTTTTATGATGTCGCCATTGCTAACAATTTCCAAATGTGACACCGGCAAAAAGTCTTTGGTTAGAGCGACAAGGGTGGGTAGTTCTTTGCTCATAAACGGTTCGCAAAAAGCTGAAAAAAGAATGGTACCGGTATAGTCAATCTGTTGCAAATCCATCATCGTCTTTCGATACAAATCTATACTTATACCAATATATCTTTTCTTGTAAAATACCGGATCGGAAACCGGACAAAAAATACAGCTACGGTTGCACGCTCCGAAAATATTAAACTCAACCAGGGTAAATACGGGCACGCCATCGATTAATCTTATCTTATCTTTTGCTTCCAATATTTCTTTTTTGCGCAGGACACTATTGTCCGCTAATATATAGTTATTTTGATTCGATATCATTGAGGAGAGTCCTTCTTATAAATTAAAGTTCGATAAAAGTTAGCAACGTGAATTTCAACTCAATATCTCCAATAAACCGAGATAAATAAAGCGGTTTTACCTCAGGGCCGGATTGATCGCTGTTGGCATTTTCTTTCCGACGATATGAATCTACCGCAAGGGAACAATTGGTTTGATTAAGAAAATGTAGCCGATTCGTCTATTATTGGCTTTTGATCAGCGTTCGACTGGAGTGCCAGATATTGGGTATATCTTCCCTTTTTTTCTGAAAGGGTCCGGTGGTTGCCTTCATCGACAACCCTACCATCTTCAATGATGACAATCTTGTCTGAATTTCTAATGGTTGACAATCGATGGGCAATAACAATAACCGTTTTTTTCTTTTGAATTTCACGAATGGAACGCTGTATCAATTCTTCTGACTCGCTATCCAACGAACTGGTAGCCTCATCCAGAATCAATATTTCCGGATCGCGGATCAAGGCCCGGGCTAAAGATATTCTCTGTTTCTGTCCACCAGAAAGCTTAATGCCTCTGTTTCCAACCACCGTTTCGTATTTATCGGGTAATTTGGTTATGAAATCATGGGCATATGCCATTTTGGCCGCGTCGTAGACTTTACCGTCATCCGCATTTTTATTGCCATATAAAATATTGTTATATACGGTGTTATTAAATAGATAGGGATCCTGGTCCACGACTCCAACCAGCTTGTGCCAATCCTTGGGATTAATATCCTTGAGCGGTTTACTATCCACCTTGATGAAGCCTCGGCTCGGATCGTGGAGCCTCAAAATCAGATCGACAAGGGTCGTTTTACCGCCACCAGATGCACCTATCAATGCCACCGTCGAAAATTTCTCGATGATAATGTTGATGTTCTTGAGTACATCTTCCTCGCCTTCGGGATATCTAAAAAACACGTTTTCGATTTGCATATTTCGGTCGAATTTCTTAATCGATTTGGACCCTCTTGGCAGATAGTGTTTGTTGTCCCTGTCTATAATTTCCTGTAGTTTGGCAAAATGAGGCAGCAATTCATTAATCTGCAGATAATTGTTAATGATCAATTTGACTTTGGGAATTAATTGGCTGAAAATGAATAGAAAGACCACCAGCGAAACAAGTGAAATGCCTAAAACTTTAAAAGCAAAGACTAGAATCATGATCATCAACACAAAAGCGAAGGGTTCCAGCATGAATGTCGCCAGAATTTTATTCAGCATAATCTTGATCTGGACTATTTTGTATTTTCCAATAGTTTTTCTAAAATCATCGATATGATTTTTCTCATTGTTGAATGCCTTGAGAATCTTTATCCCCGACAGGGAATCGTGCAAAAAGGAGTTGATTTCATCGGTTAGATACTTTTCCTGCGAGCCTTGATTGTAGACCTTTTGAAATCGGGGATAAATGAAAAAATAGGACACGGCCGCCAGTGCCATCGTCACAGCCGTCAGCGGCAATGATATCAGGCAATTGATGGTTATATAGGCGCAGGCAAAGACACCCCCTTTGGTCATCATCAGGACAAAATCTATCAAGGCCCCGGCATTATTGGCTGAAACGTAAATGGTTGCAACCAGATCCCCCGGCCGATTCCGATAATAAAAGCTAAGCGGCAATTCCATAAGATTGCTGAAGGCTTTATCTCTCAGTTCAAATATCATGGTGGCACTTAAAACCCGCGATAGATACTGCTGCAATGCAACCAAAATGTATTTACTCAACATGACGGTCGTAAATACAATAATCAGACTCATAAAACCGTATTTAATATTAAAGAATTCAAATAGATATTTAGTATATTTTATAAAGAAGTTGTTGGTCTCTGCATCAGCCATAGATTGCAAAATCGGCATTAACATTCCGATGCCGAAACCCTCAAACAAGGTTGCAACCATCAGAATCGCTATATTTACAATTAATAGCTTTTTGTGGGTGCGCATATGCCCCAATGCAATCTGAATATTTTTTTTTAACATGGTTTTAGACATATAAGACTTGGATCAATCTTCAATGACATAAACATTGAAATCGGCATAATCAGCCGGGCCTTTGGCACCCAGTTCCCTGATTTTGACTTGAAAATTATATTTCCCTTGATGTAGGGGAATCCAATTAAAAACATTCGATTCGCTCCAAGCCTGCGCAACGTTCCAAGCCATCACGCCCTTGCGCTCCATCCAAAATTCATACTCACATCGCCTATTGTTCGAAACCTTCGCGGTCCAAGATATCGTTCTCCCGAGTCTCTGGGGTCCTTTCACATTCGGCTCGAAGCTCTTTACCCAAGGGTAAATTAAATACCCGCTTAACACCATTTTATCAATCCATCCTTTTGAATCATTCTTGACAACCACTCGAATGTCATACACGCCACCCCGCTCCGGTCGCCAAACAAAGTTATTCGAATCGCTAAAATCCTTTATCTTTTCAAATTCACTACCATGCTTGTAATCATTACGCTTAATCCAAAATTCATAGAGGCATTCTTCGCAGCTACTAACTTCAGCATTCCACGTGATCTCTGATTGAACTCTCTGTGGGGATATTTTATCAGCCCACAAATTAGTTAACCCCCATAAATTACCAAATCGACTTATTTCTTTTTCTTGGTTTCGCGTAACAAATTTTCCATGAGCTAAGTGCCCATCAAACTCTATCTGTTTCCCCTCGTTAACCGATATCAGAGCAAAACTCCTATTTAGAAAAACAATGGGGAGGCCGCTTAGATCCATTGCCATTGACTCGAACGACCTATCTCTTCTTCCGATAAACTTTTCTAAAACGAAAAAATTCGCTCCAATCTCCTTAAGTGATTTTATATAGTTTTCCTTGTCTTTGATATCTAAACCTTTTAAAATGGTTTCATGTTTTTTCCATGTAACGTATTTTGGGTTTTTCGAACTTAGGTACCACGGGCCATCTTCCGGTGTAAAAATAACCGGATGCTTAGTAGTATATCTTAGCCAGGTAGGTCCAATAAAAGTCGCTCGAATATCTATGTTATTTACGATGTAGCTGACCAATTGATAAATATCGGCATTGACTTGGTTAATAGCGTATGCGCTGATTGTAAAAGGCAAGGAAGCACCAACTCGTCGGCTAATTCTATTAATTTTATCTTTGACTTTAAATCTCGAATAGCTACTAGCATATGTGCTTTTAATTGGTTCATACAGGAAAAATATCACAGCAAGAGCAAAAACGCCAAGAACAACTTTTTCCGAATACCTCACCTTCGCGGAGCTAATAAAATCTGATAACTCGGGATAAGTGCTGATTAATGAATAAAATGAAAAGAAATAAATCCATTTCAAATTCCTGTTCAAAGCCACAAATTTTAATGTCCCCTCTGAGAAGAGCCAATAATCAATAACCCGAATCAAAAATGTTGACAAAACTAGAATACCGCCTGATAGCAAGAAGAATTTTGTGAAACGATTTAGTTTTCGCCAGAATAGAAAACCACAAACTGCGGCCCCAAACAATAGATTATAATTTCTAATATAATCGAAGTCACTTTGTAATGTGTATGTGAATACAGAATATGGTGAGTAGACATATTGATATTCATCAAAAAACCCTTTTTTAAATAGATCCCATCCTTGATCGGCTAAAACCGTACTGCTAGAACCAACCCAATTGATGAATGATATCGAGTATCCACATGTCGCAATAAGAATAATAATCCCGGTAAGTACGCCTTTTTTAAATTTCCCAGTTCCTTTTCCTTCCCATGAAAATATCAGAAAGCCTGCTAGTATTGCAGACAAACCTGGTCCAATAAAAGAAAGCGGGTGAACCCACACAATGCATGACATTAGAACAGCGAGCAGGTATATTCCCCATGGTTTTTCCTTGAATCTGAAATATACTATCAAGTTTAGAAGATATATGACAAAGCCAATACTTTTCCCACTGGTTCCGATTACCGGAAAAAAAGCAAATATTTCACCGGTTGAAAATTTGAGAGTAGAGAAGGAAAAAAGAATCGCTACCAAGATCGCAAAAGTAAAGCTTTTGGTCATCCTACAAGAAAGTTCGAATAAAAGAGATAGACCGATCAACAACAAAATGGCATTTAAGAATGAGAAATATGATTCAAATCTAGAAAAAAAATTTAGCATGAATCTATGGAATTTAACTTCTATGAGAAGCTGCTCCAGAGGCATTTCAGACAGAAAGGGATCATTCGAATACGATGAATTATCCATGCCGGCATATATTAGATTAACTTTCTGTCCCATATCCCAGCCAACCGCGGAGTCGTATACACCGATTGGGTAATGGGCCCAGAAGGATATAACCGAGATAATTATGAATATAATGTAAACTATTATGCGCTTTGTCAAAACACGAGCCATTTTTTTATAGTTTCAAATCTTTGAAAAAGAATGCAGCTTTAATGTGGTCGAAAAGCTATTGGTCAACTTTCTTGTTTTACATACCCTAAATCCAAAAGAGTTCTATAGATATTTGGCATAATTAATTCAACATCATCAAGTGAGAGAGCCCGCTGCCAGCGTCCGACGCTTGCCGCATTAACATACTCCGAAATTCTATTTCTCAGATGATCGGTAATCTGCAGTTTGAGGAAATCATATATCATTTCCATCGTCTCGGCAGGTTTCATCACAACATCTTCATATTTTACTTGAATAGAGCATTCAGGCTTCAGCATCGCTAGACCCTTATAGGCCGCTTCAGTGCACCGTTTCCATTGAATGCTACAAATTTCAATTAAAGTAAGAGAATTGATAAGTTCTTCCATGTCGTCAAACTTTGGCCCCCACCATTTGACATGTTTTTTGCCTGTCAATACTTTTTCCAGCTTCCATTTTAGTTGTCGTTTCACAAAAAAGGGAATCTCTCTAATCGGAAATGATCTGGTCTTTATGATATAGCTGTAATCCACCGTCGATTGCCATATTTCCCGAAGGGAGCACACAACATCCCTTCCATCTCTCACAATATGAATAATCGGGCTATTGGGAAATATTGCATGAATGTAGGCAATCCTCATTGAATTATGCACATTTTTATCGACTAGCCGCTTCCCGTGACGCCTGGCTGATGCCTTATAAAAATAACTGCGAATATAATTTCGAGATGCCGGCGTTAGATCCGAGGGCGAAAGTGTCATTCCGAATCTACTATGGTTGCCATGACACCATACCCTTTCGACTTCATATGAGCCGCCCGTATTACATGGATGAAGCCTCAAGAGATCACGTAACATTTTTGTGCCAGATCGAGGTGCACCGACCACAAGAATCGGTTCCAGATATGTTATTGACTTAATTTACGATACTCCTATTCGTTATCTATTATTTTCTTGAAACGATATCTCTGGACAATAAAACTTACGCAAGGCGTAGTAGCATGCGACGGCGAGAATGGATTGAGAGGCTAGACCCAAGAAGTGGACGGCAAAACTTATCTGGATAGCCTGGTTCGAATCAAATCCCAGCAACACCATACCAAGGGTATTTACTAATTCAAACGATCCGATACTGCTCAACGTGTGGATCGGCAAGAGGGTACTCAGATTGTTCAAACTCAAAAGGAAAATTACGGGAAAGATCGATAACTTGATTCCGAAAGTCTGGTATGAGAAATAGATATTGACGGTGTTAAAAAAAATAACAAAAATCGCCAGAATGGTAACCGGCGGCAACATTTTTAGGTCGTATTGGATAAATGCACGCAATCCGGCAATGGTCCTTGAAAACAAGTTGTCACGGTTTTCCCCGTTTCCTGAGCCGCCGACCCTAAGAATGAAGCCGATCAAAACACTGACAAAAATCAAAACCAAAAAGATAAATATTGCCCCTTTATTCTTCCCAAATTCAACATAAAATTGATGAACCTGAATCCCTTCGACTACTGAGATAGCCATTAGGATAAGCAGTAATAAAACCCTCACAGAATTATACACAAATAAAGAATTAAGGGAATGGGAAAGGGAAATATATGTATACTTCTGAATGTAATATGGATAGGTCAAATGGCCGATTCCGAATGGGAATAGTGAGGAAACAAAATTATATACCCCAGTTATGTTGAAAAGTATCCCGACGGGTAGGACTTTTTTCTGCTGAAGGAGTATTCGATACGTATACGCCCTTAAAATATAAGCTGCCAAAGTTGATAAAAAAATAATTACCGCCGGCAAATAATAAAAAGCTGAAATCTCGAATTGGCTGAGGTTTACTTTTTTAAATAATACTATAAATATAGTGATAGTGAAGGCACCCGCAAAAATTCTGCTCATCCTCTGCCGCATCTGCATGTTGCTTGCCATGTCAGTCGCTTTTAGCTTTCAACTCTCTGAATTTCTCACCAATGATTCGTCGCAACAGTGCCAAAACAGTCGAAAAGGCCCGAAGATAGTTTTCCAGATTCCTATTGAGTCGTAACATGATGAGAAGCTGTCGCGGCCTTAAATAGAAACGCAAATAAGCCTGTCTTTGTAATCGGGATAAGTCTTGCGCGGTAAATCCGTAAGGGACAAAGCTCATTTTATCACTGTAGGCAGTCACGTTGGCGGATTGCCGATAGACCGTACCGAATTGATCCGCGATTTTATCCATTTCCGACCCGCGATTTAAATAGGCGATGTTAAAAGACGCCGCAAAAAACGGAATGTTTTCAGAAAACGCAATCGTACGGTTTAAAGACGCTCGGGTTTCGGAAGGAAATCCCAGGATAAAAAATCCCTTTACAGCGATTCTGAGAGAGCAGGCCCAATAGACAACTTTTTTTAGATGATCCAGGTCGATATTTTTTTTTATGAAACCCATCATCCGATGGTCGCCGGTTTCCACTCCAACACCCAGATACCAGCATCCGGCGGCCTTCATCTTCTTTAACAATTCAAAATCCAAAGAATTGACGTGAGTAATGCATTTCCATGTGAATTTCAATTTCTTCTCGAGAATCAAGTTGCATAGCTCTTTGATTCGCTTTTTGTCTACCGTGAAGCAATCATCTGAAAAATGGATCTCCTTTACGCCAAATTTAGATATCAGTCTCTCGATTTCTGAAACGATCCGCTCAGGCGAATGGGCTCTAAATCGATTCCCCATTATTCTGACGCAATAAATACAGGAAAACGGGCAACCCCGGCTTGTAAGGACGTATCCGACAGGTCTTCGTCGATAGGTGAATGCTTGCGGAAAATAATGATTCAGCGGAGGCAGCAGATCAAGGGTTGGCATCGGAAGATCGTCAAGGGTTCGAATCGGAGGCCGGGCTAACGTTTTTTTTAGTTTACCGCTTCTAAAGTATACAATACCTTTAACGTCTTCAATGCGGGTTCTGTTCTGGAAATATCGAACGAGTTCAACAATCGTCTCCTCCCCTTCTCCGATTACGCCAACATCAAATAAGCCGCACTGCATGGCATCTTCCGGGAAAATTGTGACATGCGGGCCACCCAGCAGAAGCGGGATGTTAAAAATCGACTTGATAACGCTGGCTAATTTTTTGACATCCTCGAATAAGATACTAGCCGATGTGATCCCGATGATATCCGCTTGATACGCTTTAATTTCTTTGACAATTTCATCAATCGAAAGCCTCAGCACATATGCATCAACAATTTTTACTTGAATTTGGTTCTCTCTTAGCACAGCTGCCAAATAGCACAGCCCCAGCGGTGGATTATAGGCACCTACCTGCCTAAAATCGCCCCATGTACTACCGCTGAAAAAAGGGGGATGTATCAGAATGACCTTCAAATTTTGGAAAATCTATATAGCTGAATAAAACGATTAATTGTTTTTTAAATTTTTAAAAGCAATCTTGTTAAATCATTGCAGGTTATGAATTCGAAACCTCTAGATTCCAAGAAATATAACAAACCCTCGATCCGTTTTTCTAGATAATTGCCAGTTTTTTGGTAGTAGATTAATTTTTTCCAATAGGAGCAATATAATGCTAATTCAGATGGTTTTTTAATTATGTCAAAGGAATGGAAATAAAGGACAATAATTTCATTTTTAGCAATTAACAGTTTTCCAATAATATTTAGTGGAATGTATAAAATCATCGCCGGACGGAAACATATATTTCCCAATATTTTTGAAATCGGAAGCACGATAAACGAACCATCAATTCGTTGGATTTCATTGCCATTGCCAGCAAAATATCTGAAATATTTTTTGGTTTCTTCCAAGAGATTAGAGCCCGCACGAAAACCAATACTCCGAAAACCTTTGACCTTTAGGCCTTTATCTCTAAAAATGTTATAAGAATGCTTGACATAATCCCGAATGTTTTGTTCCACAAACAAGGCATTGATGTTGTATTGGAAATTCCTCTGATAAATGTAGGGATGGTTGGACCCATGTGATGCAATTTCGTGGCCCTGAGCTTGCGCATCATAAATGTCATTGGTTTCGTTTTCCAAAATATCTGAAGTTACGAAGAGCGTTCCTTTAATCCCAAGATGGGTTAACAGTGTTGTAACCCTAGCAACATTGTTTTTTACTCGGTACAAGTTTTCGATATCAAATGTGACTAGGGCTTTTCGCATTTTAAGTATATATTCTCAAATATAATTTTATCCCGGGTATTATTTTAATTAAAAGGTAGGCAGCTATGTTATTTTTTGAAAAATAAGCTAAGTTTAAGTAATCAGAGGGCGTGTCGTGTGCTGCTGAAGATATTATTTATTGGCCACAAGAGTTCGTATAATAACCCAAGCAACAGCAAAGCCATATCGTAGCGTTCCTTTATGGGATTTTCCGTGTTTGCGTTCTTTTATATTCACAGCGACTTCACCGATCCTCAAGCCGACTCGACCAAAACGAATATATAACTCTGCTGCTATATATTCGGTTTCCAGCGGCTTCTCCAATACATGGGGTACCCGCTTTAAAGAAGTTGTTCGATAAGCTTTAAATCCGCAAAGCACATCAGTAAGATCGTAACCTGACGCCCAACATATTAATCGTGTGTATAATGGTAGGAAGGCACCTCTAAGCATATCCACTGAGCCCTCTTGGCGTCCCAAAATTCTGGAACCGACTACGATATCCAGTGCTCGGTCATCATCAAGTTTTTTTATGAATTTTGATATCTCTGCGGGGTCATGTTGCCCGTCGGCATCCATTTCAACAATGTATTCATAATCCATATCAAGCGCTACCCGAAATCCGGTCAGGTCTCCAATACCTTGGCCCAAATTTCTCTCATGACGTACGACCATGGCTCCGCATTCGTTTGCCACTTTTGCAGTTTGATCTGATGAACAGTCATCGATGACAAGTACATCAAACTCTTTTGGAATTAGTTCGAGAACATCTCCAATATTTTTTTCCTCGTTAAAGGCAGCCATTTTCACAAGCACCTTGCCAGTTTTTTTTGGATGCGTTTCATTGAATTTAAGCTTGCTAATCTCAAACTGCTGAATGCCAATTATCTGGGTAAAGAGGCAAAGATCACGTTCATTTTTGCCGTTGGTGTTCATTTGAAAAAAGATAAAAGCAGGTGTCAATGTACATAGCATGAAAACAATGAAATTTATTTTAATTTTCATACCGACGAGGCCGATAAAGAAATCAATCAGATTCGGAAAGAGTGATACAATAGAGAGGATCAAAAACGCTCCCGACCAAATAATAAAAGACTGAATTCCTATGCGCTTTCTTCTGTAGCTATAGTAGGTGACAAAGAAAAGAATTAAGAACGCTCCACTGATTATTAAGTATATAAATCTCATCGTTTGCCGTTAAATTAATATTGTTTCGGCCTTTTGTAACCGATAACAGCAAGTGATTTCGCAATTGTGGACATGTCCAGCAATGTTAAAGCGACTGAAACGGACAATCCAAAAGTCCGCGGAGGCGTTGCATTGCATTTGCGACAAAGCTCATTTTTACATCGTCCCTTCAGGATACCCTTTCGCAGTTTTACCATTGCAGCCGAATTCCATATATCATAAATATTCTGATCAGGTAGAACTCCGAGAACTTCAAAACCGTCAAAATCATGTACGCAGGGGACGACGTTGCCACTGCTTTGTATTACCATACCAAACCAAGGTCTATCACAAAAATTCAATTTATCGATAACTTCAGCGTGTTCGTGAAACCAGTCCGTCACAGGTTTGACTACAGCATGAACATTTTTGTTCAAATATGGCTTCCAGAAACGCAAGAAATCTACTTTCTGATGGCTGTTTTCCTTTACTTCAATCATCTGAATTATCGTGAACGGTTTGCGATCACCCTTAATCTCGAGAAAAGAAAAAACATTCTTCATCACCTTCTTGTAACTGGCTCCCTTTCGGATGGTCTCGTAAACGACGTCGTTGATTGAATCTATCGAAAGGGTCAGCACATCGAGTCCGGAATTTATGATCATCTGGGCAGTACTTTCATCTAGCAAGGCGGCATTTGTTGATGTCATGACAGGTAAATCAAATGATTTTACTCTTTGAATCATCTCGATGATATTCGGATTTATCAGAGGCTCACCGTCAGAATGCAGAACGATCATCTCAGTTAATTGGGTATCGATCTGTCTTAGAATCCGGTCGAATGTGTCTAAATCCATGTCGATTTGAGCTCTTGACATCAGTCGCCGTGGGCACATGATACAATCTAAATTACAACGGTTTGTCGATTCGATGTAAATTATATTTGGAATGCCCTTGGAAATTGGATTTTTTGCTTTGAAGTCATATACCAATCTTGCACGATTTTTTAGGCACCGAAATTTATATGTTCTCCGATTGGGGATTATCAATTTCTGAATCATCGTCATTCAAGCGACTGTTTTCAGGTCTATTCTCTTGATCTTGTCAAGGCGCTTTTATCCCAGCAGGCGTAAAAGATAAACAAAAGCCGCCTTTGATTATTGCACAAGATAGCAAAGTCTTTGCTCAATTCGTCTCTTTAAGTCTGTATTGAGGAAAAAAATCAGACGTATCTGAACCAACATATTTATCTTTATATCGAGCTAATTCGTTATACACTGAGCGGTTGTGAACGACACCCGCCGTATAAAAGCTTGCTCTATCCTTTGAAAAAGATTTTTTAAAATTATAAACGCCCTCTCGTCCGCCTTGAAGGTCGAAAACAGGAACACCCCTATTCTTAAAATATAGCATGGCTTCGTATAACAACAGATTGTTGGCCTGATATTTTTGGTACTCTTTCAAAGTAGCCATCAAATAGTAATGCACTGCCCTTTCCAAATCGTAAACAAATAGTCCCGCACTTATAAAAATCCCATTGACTTCGGCATATACCAATAGAATTTGTTTGTTGATGTATTCGAAGAGGCTGTTAATAAAGTCATATCTTAACCGATAGTGCCTCGGGGCATTTTTTCTGATCATTTCGTTGCTGTATATCTGAAAAAATTTCTTCAACTCTGAATTACTTTTCTTTGAAAAATGAATTTTGACGCCTAATTTTAGGGCTTTTCTAATTGCTGTTCTGGTTCTGCCCTCAAAATTGTTCCATATCTCCTCTTTGGATCGTTTTAAATCAAGATATACGGTCTCTCGGTTTCGAGTGATTGGCAGGCGGCCTTTGAAAAAGAGGTGGTTCTTAAGATTGGGGTCGAACCTGATAAACTCAGAAATTATTTTGGTCTCTTTGCAATATTTCGAGAATGTAGTAGTGAATGATTCAATAAATTCTTCAAGAGATTTCGAGCCATCGGTTTGTATTAGTGGACCACCATAGTACCAAGAGGATTCTATATCATAGTAATTTCTCAAATTATTTTCAAAAAATTGAGAAAAAGGCAACTTCTTAAGACTTCGCCTGAAGTATGGATAATAAATGAAATTGTTCTTATCTGCCTTAAATACGAAGAGCTCTGCAGGGCACTCATAATGTGATTCAAGAGCCTTGATGTATGCGGGACAATGATAAATTCCTTTACAACTTATGACATCATAGTAATAATTCCAGTCCGACAAATATTCAGCATTACTTTTCGGGTCTATAACCAAAAAAAAGGCTGCGATGTGACCGTATCTGTCACATTAGTCTGATAATATCTTCTCCAAAAAAAGGAGGAGATATTATGAACACAGACCAACTCAGAGCCAGGTTTCCAGATGA
>Ga0209454_1000107_pt1 | contig 60055 bp, 31 predicted proteins | sample WorMetHERISLAND1_2_FD_187400 | JGI IMG/M metagenome (GOLD analysis project Ga0209454, IMG submission 187400) | Marine gutless worms symbiont microbial communities from Max Planck institute for Marine Microbiology, Germany - Olavius geniculatus... | ecosystem: Host-associated > Annelida >... | reverse complement strand
CCCTATTTTAGGGCAATCTGCTTTAAAATTTAAGTGTTTAGTAGTATTTATAGCAAAAAAAATCAAGTAGTATTTTAATTTATCACACTGTTTTTATTGAAAATTTTATGTTTGTGCGCTTGCTCTATAAAGTCAAGCCCGACCGGACCGCGGAAAACGAAGAACTGGTCAAAGCCGTCTATGATGAGTTGCGGCAAAACAGTGACCCCGACATCCATTATGCGACTTTCAAACTGGATGACGGGCAAACTTATACCCACATTGCATCGTTTGCCTCACCGGAGAAGCAGGCCCAACTGACGGAGTCGAAATCTTTTCAGGACTTTAGAGAAAATTTGCCGGATCGCTGTGAAGTTCCCCCCAACCCGCAAAAACTGAATGAAATCGACTCCTACAATTTCGTTTAGTCTGATATAAGCCCTCCACCTCTGGTGGAGGACCCAGATAGGTTCTTCCGATCCAGTGAGAAACAGACGACCATTTGCAAATTCGAAATACGTAATTTAGGACGCAGATTTTCGCAGATACACGCAGATTTTAAAAACAATTGACTCCATCGCCTTCGGCCTAAAAAAAGCTAATTGCATTCGCAGACTTTGCTGCATTGCTTCTTCCGCTGCCAGGCGAAGCTGGAATAATTTATCTGTGAAGATCTGCGTCCCATAATTATTTATCACATTTCGCATTTCGTACTTCATCATTCGAAATTTCTTGTTCGATATTCTGCGGGTTTTAGGTCACGTCTTCAGCGTGATTCGCTTTTAAATTTTCATGGAGTTTCACACGGGTGTAGGAATGGGAACGCGTCTGTCATCTGTCCTCTATTCTCTGTTCTCTGACACCTGACACCCGAAACCTGACACCTGAAACCTAAAACCCACATACTGCGCCACTGCTGCCCCGCTGGAGCCATTTTTCGAGAGTGGACACAGATAAACCTCAGATTCTTACGCTTTGTGTCGTAGTTTGAGCGGTGGATTCCAGTCTTTCTTAGCCACACCGGGCGCCGAGCGGCCCCGGGTATTTCTGCGCTTAAAGGAATGAAATCTGTTTTTACATAACACCAATGGTAGAAATGTAAATCACGCCCTCAACCAACTCTAATAACGATTAACAAATAACTAATAACACCTATATGAGCGCTTCTTGCTCATTTTGGGTATTTGCAACATCGAGTATCCAGAAACCAGAATCGAGGATCAGTCAATACCTTCAATGGTTTCCATTATAGCAACCAAATTTGATTTCAAAACTTTAAGAAATTATAGTCTTGACTCCAGGCCGACGACACCCTGCTGGGGGTTTCTTTGCAGGGCCCGGACAAACGAGGCCAGAAAAGTACTCATGGCCCGCCGCCACTCCGCGGTGGCAAAGACATCCCGTAGCGGGATCCCCAGCCGTTGCGCCACAGCCGCCGCCTCCCGCATAGACCGGCGCACGATCATGGCATTTTGGGCCCACAGAAAAGCCAGGTCGCGAAATTGATCGGCGGTGTGGCGATAGCCCTTACCTTCGCTCTTTGTGTGATAGCCGCTGGCCGTCGGCAGCAGGCCGCTGCTGACGGCGGTGGTCACAAAGCCGGATTGGCTGACGATGCGGGACAAGCGGGACGGATTGTTGGTGTCGATGGCTTCCTGCATCTGGGGGAACAGGTCGTCGTTGGTGATGAATTGACCGAATTGGTCACGAATCGACTCATGCAGCGGCGATTGTCCGGAGCGGATGAGATCGGTAAGCAAGTAGCGGGTTTCCAATGCCTTAATGGTCGGATGGTCGGCACCGCCCCCATCCCGGGCTTCGCTGATGATGCTGTCCGATTTATCAAACACATAGTGCAGCAGCTCATGCACCAATGTCTGGCGCGTGTCCAGGGGGCCCTCACCCGTACCGACCCTGATCGTGGGCGGACTTTCAGCGTCATAATGGCCGCCGGACAGAGCGGCGACCAGCCGGCCGTTATCCCGCGTGAGAAAACTGTTCAGGGCGCGGAACACAAACCGGTCCCGGACGACGGCCGTGACGGCGGGCACGAGCCGGGCATCCACCCGGTTTCCGGCGGTGCGGATCAGGTTCGTGACTGCGCTGTCGGCGGTGGTCTCGACGCCGGTGGCAAAACCGGCACTTATTGATAGGGATTCATCGAAACCGCCGGTAATCGGCCGCCCTTCCCGGCGCGGGCCGGGCTGCTCCAGAGACAGCGTGGCGCCGGTGGCGGTAAAGTCCGTCTGGCCGGCACGGATTCCGGGCACTTCATAACGGCTGCCGCTGCGGTGTTCGATGACCAGATTGCCGGATGAGGAGCGGCTTTTGTTGCAGCGCTGCAGACTGAGCCCGGTCCTCAGGCGGGGCAGCATGTTGGCCAGCATCGATCCACCCGTACCCCAGGGCCTGACGGTCTGAAAAACGACCGCCCGGGCGGCCGCGTGGTCGGCCTCGGCTTCAAGGGTTGCGTTTGGGGCTCCGCCCGACGGTGTCGCGCGTTCCGGCCCGGCCGCCCCACCCTGCTGAATCACATGCGCCAGCTCGTGTGCAATCAGAACCCGGCCGACGGCCGTGTCGGGCCGGTATTCGCCGGGGGCAAAGGCAATGTCGCGCCCCACCGTAAAAGCCCTGGCATCCAAGCGGTCGGAAAGTTCGGCAGCCCCGGCATCAGTGTGGATGCGTACGTCGCCAAAGCCGGTCCCGAAGGCAGATTCCATCGGATGTTTTACTGAGCTGTCCAGTGCGCGTCCCGTTCCCAACTGGGACTGGACGACGGTCGGATCGACGGCAGTAGCGGTCTCATGGCCGCGTTTTTTTAAAAAGATGCCGCTCAGGCCGCGGGTTAGACTGCCGATTACGGCCGATCCGGCCTGGCCGATGCCTGTCAGCATGCCCGAGATACCGCTGCCCGAACGGCCGCCAGCGGTGTCCGCTACATTAACGCCCGTGCTCCAAGCCCGAATGGCCTGGCGCATCCGTCCGGACACAATCGGTATGTAGTCACCGGCGGCTGTCACACTGCGGGTAGCGGGAGCGTAGCGGCGGATGGCCTGCTCGACCTGTCGGCTGTCACGCTGTCGATAATAGTCGTACCAGTGGTCGATCCAGGGACAGCCCGCAATCGACCAGGGGGTGCCGGCCAACTCACTTTCGGCCGTCCGGCAGGCCGCATCGCGCATTTGAATCAGAAAATCACTTTTTCGCATTTGACCCGGTGCCAGGTTGACGGCATCATCTTCGGCAATCAGGCCGGGCGTCGCCTGCCCGGCGGCGGCCGGGTCCACATCGCTGACGGCTGCCGGCGAAACCTCCGTGGCCCGCGCTGCCGGGGTCTCTTGGGCCGGAAAGCGCTGGATGCGCGGGGCGACCGGGGTCAGTCCTGAAGCGGCGGGAGCGGTTGTCGGCCGATTTCCGCGGGCCGCCAGAATTCGGAATGCAGCCCGATTGCCGACCCTGCGCTGCAGATCGGCAACCGTCCCTGCCGCATAGGATATGGTGTTGGGGTCCGGCGAGTTAGGGCTAAATTCTTTTTCGGCCGCTTCCTGGTCCGGTTGGTGCGATTTTTGAAATATTTCTTTAGACGGCATTTCAAATTATCCGAATCGATATAAAAAAGGACGGAGTGCAGCGACATCATTCAATATTGAAGATTCAGTCGGTTTTGAAAAACTCGATTCTTGAAATGTAGATTTTGTCCAGAATATATTTATGAATTTCAATCCTTGGCCGGCCGGCCCTGCATTCCGCCACAAGTGTTCGCAGGAGCGCTGCCCTGGAAACCAGAGACGACCTCCCGGCCTCCTCCATTTCCTTGACATAGCCTCGGGCTGCCAGCCGGCATTCGATTTCAGCCTGGCTGAGGGTCCCGAAAGGATGGGCCGCGAATTGATCATCCCCCGTCTTGATGGTGTTTTCATTGCCGAAGGACCACCATCGGCCGGCGGGATCGGAAGCGGTGGGGGCGGCCGCGTTGGTCCACGTCACACGGGTTCCGATCGGGGCCTCTATCAGCAGCTGGAAGTCCATTTTATCCGAAGGCTCGGTCTGCATGGTGACGTTGTTTTGGCGGTAAAACATGCTGTAAGGCGTTTTTCTGATGTAGATCTCTTTGGTCATGATACCCGTGGAGCCGTGGGGCCGTAGCGTCAGTCCGCCGAGACCGGTCATCTTTTTGTCGAAAGCTTCCGCCCCCAGGGTGTGGCGCTGGGCATACCACTGGGCGACCTGGAGGTATTCGGCGCAATCAAAGGTCCACAGATGCAGGTTGTCGAACATCTCGTCAATGGCCTCGGACGGCTTGCCTCTGATCTGGAACAGATTGGCGGTCCCGGCATCGCAGTTCACTTCAAACGACCAGTAGCGGGCGTAGAAAGCCTTGTGCGTGACAATCGGCAGCCAGCGCATCTTGGCAAAAGATGGCAGCAGCTTCAGGGGTGTATCCTTGACCGGCAGACACTTGCCGGTCACCGCCCGGCCGAAAAAGGTGCTGCCCCGCTCCCGGGCCCGGCGCGCGGCATCCTCCAGGCGCATAATGGCGATTTGAAGGTATATCTGATAGGATTGATCGTAGTTGGCGGGATCATAATAGACGGTCGAAGCCAGGGTTCGGGTCGGGCTGCCCAGACCCGCCAGGACGGCGGTGGCGGCCGCCGAAGTCAGGGTCGACCCGAGCGACGAACCCTTGCCGTCATCTTCTTCCCGCTGGAGCGTTCCGGGCGGCAGCGGGTCGGGCCCGGTCTGCTGAACCACGTGGGCCAGCTCATGGGCCAGGAGATGTCTTCCCCGGCCGGTCTCCGGCGACCATTGGTTGCGGCCGAAGACCAGGTGCTGCCCGCAAGTCAAGGCCCGGGCATTCAGTACTTCTGCCATCCGGTTGGCCGGAGCGTCCCGGTGCAACCGAACCTGGCTGAAATCCTGCCCGAACCGGGGCTCAAAAAAGTCACGCACGCGCTGCGGCAGGGGTTCCCCTCCGCTGCCCAAAGCGCCTGGGTTGCGAATGGTTCCGGCACCATCCGGGAAAGCAGGTTTGCTGAATCGTTTCTGGTTATCATTTAAAGTCGGCTGGTGGGCCTCGAATTCGTTTGGCGGAGACCGCAAAACCTCATCTGCCTTGATTTGCGCCTGCCGCTCGATTGGCTCCTCCGGACGGCTCAGTTTGCACGCGTTTGCCGACTGATACGCATCGCAAAACCTCAAGGTTGCCCGATTGCCGTACGTGCTCTGGATAAAATCTGCTGTCGGGGCAGTTCCGGGATCCATGGGACCATTGACACCGGGTTTGGAACCAAAGGCCTGCCTTTCAAGCTTTGCTGCTTCCGCCTTTTTGCTGAATTGGAAAGCCGGTTTAATTTTAAACATCGGTTATTTAATCATCGACGCTGAAAATCGGCGTTCTCTGGTGTAGGCTTTTTCCAATGCCGTTGTCTCTATATTGTGTTACCTCAATACAATAGAAGACTATTTGAGGGTTGTTCGCTAACGGTTATTAGTTATTAGTTATTAGTTATTAGTTATTGGGTATTGTTTATTGGGTATTGAGTTCTGGAGATTAGTCATTGGTTTTTAGTTAATAGTTATTGACTTATGGTCTGATAGCAGTCAGACCGAGTTATCTCTTTCTTCGGTGGTAGTAACATAAGATCAGATTTTCAGGCATTTCTAATAACGTATAACAAAAAACCAATAACTCCTAATGGAGAGTTTTACGCTCTATTGGGATTTGGCTTTGATCAACGCAGACGAAAATCCGGCAGGTAGTGTTTTCGCCCCATGTAGTAGTAAAAATAAACCCCGGCTTCTTCCCAGAGATCCAAAATGACGCCGCGCTGTCGGCGGTGGGAATCGAGCAGTTCCACGTCGGTCGGCCGGTTGACCGGGTCCGCCACCACCACCCAACGGCCCAGGTTGAAAGGCCGTCGCACGCCGCTGACCCGCGGCATAACCCGGGTGGTGATCGGATTGAATTCGGTGTAAGATATAAACATATCGAACTGGGGGTCGGGAATGCCCAGGCTTTCCAGGTAGTGGGAAACCAGCCATTGCAGCTGGAACGGCTGGGTCACGTAATTGCGGGCCCCGCTGGGATGGGTCGCCGGGTCGGGGATATTGTTGGCCTGCACCCGAGAGCGCAGGTCCTGCAGATAGCGCCGCAGGGTGAGCAGATGATAATTGCGCCGCGCCACCGGAAAACGCATGCCCAGCAGACCGATTTCAATAATGCCGTTGCGGTAGGTCTCGGCCGACCAGGCGTAGCCGTTCATCAGGGCGCTGTTAATCTGCCTGATCTTGGCTCGGATGTCGCGCAGCATTTGAGTCCTGGCAGCGGCGGAAACCCCGGCCGGATTCGGCGAACGATAAACAGCCTCAGAATTGTCCCGCCGGGCCAAGTGCACCAGCTCGTGCGCCAGCAGATGCCGTCCGGAGTCGGTGTGGGGCGCATAACGACCCGCGCCGAACATTATATCACTGCCGACCGTGAAGGCTTGGGCACCGGTGCGCTGGGCCAACTCGGCGGCCGGCTCATCGGCATGGACCCGCACCCGGCTCAAATTCCGGCCCAAACGACTTTCGAAAAAATGCCGCAGGGATTCCGGCAGCGGCCGCCCGCCGCCGCGGCGGGACTGAAGGCGCGACTGCAAATCGGGGGAAACCTGAATACCGTGGGCGGTGGACTGGCCGGGCGGAATGTTGGCGGCATCCGGCTGGGATCGATGATCGGTTGGATCGCTTAAGTCGGTACGCGGCCGGCCGCGGGACGACACCGGTTTTCGCAACAGGGCGTCCGCCGCCCGGTCGATTTCATGTTCGGCGCTGTCACGGGAGGAAGCCCGTTTAGAATCGGTCGGCGCCGGCCCGGCATTGTACAGCCGGTGGATCGCTCGATTGCCGATGCTTTTTTGAAGGTTCGAGATGGCGTCAACGCCGCCAGGCGCGCTTCCGGCGGGCTGGGATTGCAATGGGGGTGACGCCTTGGCGGGATTTAATTTGGCGGGGGGTTTCTTGGTGCGATTCATTTTGCCTGTCTACTTTAAACCGGGCACTCGGGCAAGTGAAAAAAAGTATGGGATGCAGATCTTCACAGATTTTCACAGAGAAATATGGGTTCAATTAAGGGATTCAGGAATTTAGGTATTTAGGTATTTAGGTATTTAGGTATTGAAGGTAATCGGTTTAAATAATCCCTCAATCCCTCAATTCCTTAATTTGGTCCAATCTGCGTGCATCTGCGAAAATCTGCGTCCTAAATTTCGTATTTCGTATTTATTCCAGGTCCGTTGATTCTCAGCGGATCCGCAGAATGTAGCCGGCTCCTCCACCAGAGGTCGCAGGCTAATATCAGACTAAGTCTTCGTCAAGGTAATGACCGACACGTCATGCCCGGCGATTCTCTGTCTCCGGTAACTGCGCCGGATGGTAAACGTCCGGCTGCCGATTCGGGTCCCGCCGCAATCGAAATATTGACTACAGGATTCCTGGCAGGACTGCAGCCCCTCACGATGAAGATAGCTGTAGGTCAGCCCGACCATGTGCCAATCATAAAAGGTGTTCTGCTTGCCGGGCAAAGAGGCGCCAAAGCCAGAACTCGGATCTCCGACCGACCAGGTCGAGCCGGCACTGCCGCCGCCGCCGGATATATTGGAGCAGTTGGGCATGTTCGTGCAGGTGCTGGACCCGGCGCTGAGGTTTTCATGAACCGGAGTCCCGCCAAAGTCATAGTCTGACGGGTGGGACACCTGCATTTCCGCCACGGCCCCGAATCCCGTGCGCCAGCCATCCCTGACATTGGCTTCGTTGAATTCCATGGGGATCAACCGTCCAATCGTTACATCGGTTGGACAGGTGCCGGGAGGGGCCTTTGATTTGGAACATCTCTGAAGTTTGAGCGCCGAGCGCAGCCTTGGCCAGGCGCCCCGCGTCGCATTGATCCCCCGTCCGATGGTGGTGCCCCAAAGCTGAAAAACTGCACCGACCGCAGAGCGATCAGCCTCCTCTTCCAGCGCGTTGCCGGCCGGTGTTTCCGCCTGCATGGCAACACCGTCCGCCGGGCTGCTGCCTTGCTGGACCACATGGGCCAGCTCGTGGGCAATGAGGGCGTCGCCGATCAGGGTGCCGGGGCGATATTCGCCGCTAGCGAAGGCCACGTGCTCGCCGATGGTAAAAGCCCGTGCGTCAAATTGATCGGAAATCTTCGCCGCCTCGGCATCCGTGTGAACCCGAACCTTGGAAAAATCCTGGCCGAAAGCCCGTTCAAAGCGCGATTTCACCCCGCTGTCTAAAGACCGGCCGGAACCGAGGCTCGTCTGCACGTTGCGTGCATCCTGAGGTTGCCGGTTCTCGCTGCTGCGGCTTTTAAGTAAAGCGCTGCCGCCGCCGGCAACCTGGCTGTCGGCGCCCATGGAAGGCGTTGAGCCTGTATTGGCGGCCGGGGATTCAGGCACTCCGGCGCCCGCCCGGGAGGCAATTGGCGCCAGGTCATCCGGCACGTCGCTTGCCTTGCCCGTAGAGGACCAATCTGTAATGGCCCGATGCACCCGGGCCGAGATCAGGGGAATGTAATCTGCGGCGGTCGCGGCCCCTTTCGCCTCCGGGGTATAGCGGCGGATGGCGCGTTCGATGGAAAGGCTGTCACGGTTGCTGTAATAACCGAACCAGTGGTCAATCCAGGGACATCCCACGGCCGACCAGATGGTGCCGGTCAAGGCCGCTTCGGCTGTGCTGCACACCGCCTGGCGTAGTTGGGCCAAAAACTCGCTTTTTCTCATTTGCCCGGCCGCCGGTTCGGGCTCCCCGTCATCGACAATCAGTCCGGGCACCGGGGCTGTGGTCTCAGTGGTTGACTCGGCCGGCTCCGCAGGCACAGGCTGAGATATCTCGGTCGGCGCGAAAGTCGGAGGGGCCTTATCTGCGGCCGGCCGCCGCTGGATATGCGGCTGAACTGCGCTGAGCTGCGGCTTGGCTCCGCGACCGGTTACCGCATGTTGCGCCATGCGATCGGCTTCCTGTTCATAGGGATCGCCGGACGGAGCCTGCCGCAGTTTTGGCTGAACGAATCCGGTATAATCGGATAAGCGTAAGGTTGCGATATTGCCGAATGATCTTTGAGAAAACGATATGGCATGCGGAGCAAAGGAATCCTCGGCGGATTGGCCTGACACGGCCCGGCGGGATTGACCGGCAAGGTTTCCTTTGGCCTTCTCGGGTTGATGACGCGTTATCATTTGTGGTCCTGAAAAAGAAGATGATAGATTCCCGGCTTGCCCGGCATGATCTCAAGGACGTCAAGGGGGTGTCTGAGCCGCTGGATCAGGGTCGCCAGGCGGGCGGCGGTCTTTTCCGTCATCGGATCGGTTTTTTGAGAGAGGGCATAGTGACAAATCCTCGTGGCCGAATCCTCGACGCCGCCCCTGGAAATCCTGAGCCCGCTCGAGGTGCAGCCAACGGGTATGGAAAATGTCTCTTCCTGCGTTTCATTGACCCGATGATCGGACAGCAGGTCGATAATTTCAGCCAGCTCGATAACATGTCCGGCGGAAAGGAGGGCCGGCATGTCGTGACCCTTGGCTCGCCTGAACCCGGCAACGGCGATCATGATGACGAGCGTCCCCCCGGTCAGCGCCGCATGCCAGGCATGCCATTTCAGCAGACCGCCCAATTCGGCCGCCAGGGTCAGCATCATCAGAATGACCGTCGTCCACTGGGCCTCTGAAAACCCTAGCCAGTAGGATCGTTTGGCATCACCGCGCACGAATTCAAAGCAAAACCGGCCGATACCATAGACCATGGTGTACAGGGCCAGGGCTTCCCCCGGTGGATAACTCTTTAATACCAGGACACTTCCCCCCAGAACCACGGCAACAACCCACAGAGCCTCCAGGGCCTGGACCGGAAACAGCCGTACCCCCACCAGGCAGGATTCAAAGCCCTCAGCAGCATGTCCCCGGTGGTAGCGGATGCCCCACGGGTGGGGCCGGCCGTGGCAGCAGCCCACCATGAGGCAGCCGATGCGGCCGCAGGCCAGAAACATTCCCACGGCCAGCACGACGAGATCCAGATACACCAGGATTGGCTGGTCCGACAGCCATAAGAGCAGAGCGGAAGTCAGCAGGATGGCAATTTCATGGTGATAGTAGATCAGCGTCTCCTCCCCCACGATAACCTTGGTGGCCAGGGCCAGGACATAAAAGGTCAGCAGCATATTTACGGTCAAGGCCGCCAATATCCAAAATGAAAGGCTCTGGTGAGCAAAGAGAATTATGTTCAGCAGCAAGGCCAGGCCAATGCCGGCATAGCCGCAAATTTTATAGGAAGATACGCGGTGGTTGGAGATCGCCAGTCGCGGCCGGGCCAGACGATCGAAAAAACGGCTGAAGGTTGAGTAGTAGTTTATAGACATTAGATGGATCCCATTGCCTTGATTCACTGAGGTGTTAAGCCCTAAAAGCTTGTATGAAAATTCATTTGACCTGAGCAGTAAATGTATTGAACGTCGAACATCGAACATCCAACGTTGAACATCCAATGTGGAATCGCTTCGCTCATTCTTATTTTAAATGGACCGAAATCATTATTCGACGTTCGATGTTGGACGTTCGACGTTCGATGTTCATCAGTTTCTATTTCGCTTAGACCGTTCGTTTTTTTCTGGGGAAGGCACTAAATCGTAAACAAACTCTTCAGTTCGGCCAAATTCTGGCTAAGCTTGTCGGTGCTGCTGCGGGTCTTGAAATCGAACTGGTTCAGCTCGGCCGCGGTTTTTTTTAACTCGGCCATCTCCAGCAGGGCCTGCTGCTTGCGCTCGTCGGACGATTGGATCAGCTCGGCCGCGAGGTCTTTTTTGTCTTCGGCGACGTCGCCGTCGACCACCTTGGTTTTGCCCCGGGCGGCCGACAGGTAGATCTTCTTTTTTTCATCGATCACTGTGCCGTCCTGGGTTTCATAGGCAATGGCCAGGGTCCTGGTGGCCTTTTCGATTTCGGCGGCTCCCATCTTGATGACATACTCGCCATTGGCGTCAGTGACGGTCTCGGACACGATTTTGGGATCGGCACCCGAGGTGCGCACAATGACCCTGGCGCCGGCCAGCGGCTGGGTGCCGTTTTCGGCCGCCAGCCGTCCCGTAAACAGGGCCTCGTCGGCTTTGACGTCGTGGGCGATGTTGGCGGAGCGGTTTTCCAGCAGGGCCCGGTTTTTTTCGATGTTATCGGCCACCGCCCGTCGATTTTCAGCCACCCCTGCCAGCAGTTTGTCCTTCTGCGCGGCGACCTGTTTTTCGAGATTGTCGATACCCGTGGTGGCAAGCGTAAGCGGTTTGTTGTCGCCGGTAAACACGGCCCGCGCATCCATAATCATGGCCCGGGGATCCGGCCGGCCGCCTGTTTTCCGCAAGGCGGCTTTGACCTGTTTGAATCCGGGGTGTGGGCCGAACTTGGCCTCGATGCCGTCTTCAAACCCTTTTAGCAACGATTTCAGATCGATTGGATCAGCCATTGTTATCTCCTTCTACCAGCGGTTGTTGTCGGAAGTCAGTATAATGTCTCCGATAAGACTTGGCTCACGGTGAAACATGTTGCCCTGGCCCAGGCCCCTGCCGGAGTTCAGTTCAACGGCCTCGGCGTTCGGCGCTCCCAAGACGAAGTTGCCGTTGACCGCCATTTGAGACGATGACAAAAACAGACTGCGCCAGCCGGCAGCACCGAGGCCCTGGGGCAGGGTAACCTGATTTTGGGCAAAAATCAGGTCTCGTATATAGTACAAATAGTCCTCACCCGGCTGGGTGTGATGTCCCGCATGGACCTTCGACCAGATGGCGGAGGCCTCGGCCTCGCGGACGTCGAACACGTTGCCGAGGACCAGCAGTCGATCGAGGGTCTGATTTTCCGCGAACCAGGGAGCGGTGGCGTTGAGATTTATGAGTAGAACGCCGGCCGCCATGTGGCGGACCAATGAAAACTTGGGAACCACGAGCAGGGTGACGCCGTCATTGTGAGTGAAATCATTGTTTGAAATGGTCAGCGAGCCGGTCGTTCCCAGAAACAGCGCGCCGCCGCGCGGGTAATACAAATCATCCGTGCCCGACCGGCCGTTGCTGAGCAGTTTATTGCCTTCGAATTTCAGATTATGGCTATCGATAAAGGCCGAACCGTAAGTGTTCCATGAATCGTCTTTTTTCCCGCAAAACCGGATGTTGTTGAGCGCACAATTGACTTCCAGGGCATTGCGCACCATGAGCCCGCCCAGAATCGTGGCATACACGGCCGTGAATTGAAAGTACTCTGGCGGTGTATACACTTCGAAGGGCGGCGTTGCCGTGTAAAATTCATCGGCCTCACTGTTAAAGCATTGATTGATTTCGTTGCCGACGATATTGAGCTTGTAGGTACCCAGGAGAAACGCCAGGAGATCCGTTGCGAAACCGAGTTTCAGGCCGGCCGCGATATCGGTGTTGAAAAGCTTGCCGGAAGCCAGTCCGCCGCCCCTGAAAAACGCCGTCAGCTGAGTGGAATCACACAAAATCCCGGCCAGGCCGTGATTTTGGATTTCATTGTTTTCAATCTTAAGATCCACCATCATGGGCAAAGCCGACAATGAGAGCCCGTGTCCGGCGCCCCACTGCAGGCTGTTGCGGTCAAAGCGGGTACCCTGGGCGCCGATGTTTATCAACGGGAAACTTTCTTCCAGCAATAGAAAATAGACCACCATGGCACTGGTGTTGCCGGGGCAGGTCATGAGAATGCCGCCGGGAGCGGCCTGCAAATCCTCGGCGATATCCAACGCCGGCTTGCCTTCCACCGTATTTTCAAGCACCTGGACGCCGGGGGCCTCCAGGATCATGCCATAGCCTCTAAGGTGCTCGTCAAATTCATCCAGCAGGGCCTGGGAGGCTGCGGCAATGGCGGCCGGGTCGCTCTCGGCAGCGGCCGCCTGCCCTAAGGCCGCCAGCCGTTGCGAAACGGCGACGGTAAATTCGGAGGAATCGGCAATGGCCTGCACCCGGGCGAACATATCATCCAGCCCGATCCAATGGGAAGAATCCTCGGTCAACATCGCACCCGCTGTTTGCAGGGCGTCCGAATTCAAATTCATCAGGGCATTGCCCAGCGCCGCGACTGCCGAGTGGTCACGCGTTTGCTCATCTCCCGCCTCGTCCAAAGCGTCACCGATGGCGTCAACGACCTGGGCATGGCCGGCAAACAGCCGTCCCATGGCAAACAGCTCTGCGACAGCGGCTCTGCCCGGCCACACCTCAATCCGGTTGGATGCGATCAGCACATTGGCAAGATTGGTGTGAATCCCATTGCCGGTGCCATGAATATGGTTGCCTGCCATACGATCATCCCGACTGGCAAGATCTTTGACAGCCGCCGCCACAGCCTCACTTTCCAGTTGATCCGCTACCTTCCGGATGGCATCGATCAATTCGCGGATCAACGGTATAAACGGGTTTTCCGGAGCTTCGTCGTCCCCGTCACTGTCTGCGGCTTCCGAGTCCGGGCAGATCGAGCCGACGCCGTAGAGCAGAAAGACTGCTGCCAGGATAAATATGGCGGAAACGGACTCTTCCTCATCGTCATCCTGGCCGTCTCCACCCTCGAAGAATTCCAACATCAGTTCCAGGAATCCGATCAGCAGGTTCAGGAGATAGATCATTGCGCCGTACAAAAGCTGCAGCAGCAGCCCGGTAAATTCCGGATTGTTGAGCACCGGCAGCGCTCGCCATAGAATCCCGGTTTCTGTAGCACCGGCGATCCGATTGCCGCTTAGGCGGACGCCGCCCAGGGTCAGGCCGCCGAGCATCCCGATGCCCACCTGGTCGACTTCCAGCCGGTTATGTGTGATGCGCGTGCGGCTGACGACCTGCAAGGCCAGCAATTGATTGAACAGCCGGACCAGGATCGTAACAAACGGATTGCGCGGAAACTTTTCGGCAACGCCCAAAAAGCCCGTCGACTCCCGCAGGTTTTTGGTAATGTTGCCGTAGGTGCCGGCACCCGCCGACTCAAGCCAATAGGCAATCCAATCCACCGGCTGGCCGCCGGCAAACATCTGCATGAGGGTCTCGAACAGCTGCAGGGTAGGTGTCAGCCCCATCGAATCGAGGAAACGTCTGACCAGCAAAACGGCGGCATCATCGCGTTCCAGGATCCAGGCATCGGAATACCATCTGAGAACTGCGATGAATTCGGTACGCTCATAGGTATTTGACAGCCATCCCCGGGGCCCCCGGATGCGATTGTTCTCAAATCGCAAGCGATCTGAAAAATGGACTTCCACCGCCACCGCCGTCTCAGAGGTATAAAAACGGCCGGCCGGAGTCGTGCGATCCGGGCGATCCGTCCACGCCAGGGCGCCGGAAATCCTCCCAGTCGACTCGACCCCGGCCAATTCGGCCGGCGGCGGAGGCGCATCCATTGAAAGATCTTCCAGCTCATTTGCCCGGCGCTCCTTCAGGCCGGCGGAGGCCCGGGCCTGGCGTTCGATGATTTCAAAGTCATTGTCCCGAACCCGGGTCCGGAAGTTATAGGTCATCACCAGGGCGCGCACATGGGCCTGCACCCGGTTTTCCAGGATACGGTTGTCCCGGGATTGAAACAGATGCAACCCGGTCATGCCGGTCAAGAAGTTGTTGCGAATCACACTGCCGCTCAGAATAAAGGCCAGCATGCCGGCACCTTTAAACTCGTTTCGATCGCCGGTTGAGACCGCACAGCCGAATAGCATGTCTCTGAGCGTGTCGATGATATCATTAATCTCCTGGCTCAGTTGAACATCGCAGGGTTCGGTCGGATCGATTTGATCCAGGGGCAGTTGATCCAGGGCGTCCTGCTGGTCCTGGGTTAGCCCGAGCTGCACATCACTGATTCGGTTGTCCGCAATCCGTGCGCACCGGCCCTCGATCAACATGAGGCCGACATCGGAAAAACGAATGCGGTTGCCGTTGCAGTGAAGCTCGTCGATCCATGGCACCCGGGTATCATCGTAGGCGCCCATTTGTACCAGTCCGGCCCGGCCGGCCATCCGGTTGCTTTCTACCTTGATCCGGCAGCCGCCGGCAATTCTGATGCAGGGACTGAGAACCCGCGGCTTGTATATTGAGCCGGCCAGGCGGACCCATGCGGTCGACCCGATCTTCTCGCCGTAGGCTTTGACAAAATCGTCGTAGTCTGCCTGAACCCGTTCAGGAAGGCTGAATAAATCACAATCTGAAACGGTGACGACCTTGCTTTCTTCGATGACGGCCACCAGGCTGTCGGCCCCGACCCCCAGCATTAAAAAATTGGCGAGGGTGATGTCGCGCGAGTCGCTCACCCGGAAAAGATCATGCAGCAGGCCGGCCATGATCCTGCTGAGCTCGACCTCAAGCTCTGCCAGCTTGGCTTGCAGCTCGGCCACGGCATTGCCGTCGCCGCCGGCCTCGACGATTCTGTCCCTGATTTCATCCATTACCGCGAGGACATCGATGTGGGCGGCGGCATAACCGCGGGCCTCGTAATACTGCTTCAAGACCTGGCGGCGTTCGGCGCGCAGCTCGGCGGCCAAACCTTCGTCACCGGCCGCCGCCGCTGCAGCGATTTTTTCCTCCAGTTCGCCGATTTCAACCCTGAGGCGGGCGACTGCTTCCTGATCCATATCCGGTTTGGCCGGCAGATAAATTACCCGGGTTGCCGCGCCTTCACCCCTGATAGTGAGATCCTGCAAGCCTTGGATCTGAATGGTCTGGTGAACAATGTGAATCCCGGGCGCCAGGTAAATCGAGCCCCCTGCCGGTCCCAGGCTGTCGACGGCCTCCTGGATGGAGTTCCCTGGCAGAACGATCCGATCACAACACTTGTGGCGGCATAGATGCTCCACGGCCTGCTGCACATTTTCAATATTCAACCCGGACCATTGATCGCAGCAGGCCGGGTCGAACGACACATGATCGGCCGTGATGCCGGTCAGGGGCGGGAAGGGATTGCGGCAGGACTCAAAGCTGATTCCGACGGCCCCCGATGAAATCAGGCTCAAGGGGGCATAGTGATGCTGGGGCCCGGTGGGCGCCGCATGATCGAGGATCTCGACGGAGCGGGTATTGACCCGGGCCGTGAACTGCCAATAGTCACCGTGATAGAACGTGTCCTGGGAAAAAGCGATCTGAATGCCGTGCTCGAGCTGGGTATCCGGCAGCCCGCCGGCGCCGAACGTGGTATAGCCGGCGACATTTTCCACGCCGTGCCATTTGCGCAGTTTGGGGTGGCGGCCGGTGCGGCCGTTAAACGGTGCCGTCGAAAAATCCCCGGCCTCGTTTTCAAGCAGAATTTTGACGCCGCCGGCCTGATGGGTCATGTCGATGATTTTGGCCAGTTGGCCATGCTGCCCCGTCTCGGCGGCATCGGCCAGGTCACTGACATCGTCGCTCAATTCGACCCAGTCGCCGTGGCAGAGCAGCCGGTCATCGGGCAACATCACCGATTTGGTGTCCGCCTCAAAGCTCGTGACCGCTGCCAGGTCTGCGCCATTGTTGCGGGACCACTTGAAAGTCGCCGCGTCGGCAGCACCCCCCTGGTGGATTTCGACCCGGTAAAGGGCGTTTTCAAGCCCGGTGTAGTCCAACTCCGGCTTGAAATCGCACTCCCCCTGGGCGGCATCCGGCGACAGGCCGGTGCTCAGGGTCCCGCTGCCCCCGGGCCGCAGGATCCGGGCGATATCGGTCTCGCAGTCGGCGGCCGCCAGCAGTTTGACCTGGGATACCAGCTGTTCGCGGCTGGTGGTGTCGGGACCGCCCAGGGCGACTTCCAGCAAGGCCGGGTCTTCCACCACGGTAACCGTCCGCTGCCAGACATCCAGGTAGGCCAGGTGCTGAGCGCCCTCCGCCAAATCGATAGCTGGCGGTTCGGGATAGTCCCGCTGGGTATTGTAGGTCTCGAAACCTTCTTTGACGGCGGCGTATCCCTGGACGTAATAGCGTCCGGCCGCCTTCGAGGTGCCGTCGCCGCCCTGGATGTAAAAATCGTCGGAGCCTGAATCGGCAGTCAGGCCTGTCGTCAGGGTCAGCCGGTCCAGGTAAACGGTTCCGGTCGTGGCGACATGAATTGCCAGATTGGTATAGTCGCCAAGATCCAGGGTGGCCAGATCCAGTTCCATGACCTGCCAGTCGCCGCAGGGATAGGTCTGCGCCGGATCCGTGACAAGCGGGGCATCCAGGGGATCGGTTTTGGTAATTTCCAATTGGATGAGGGCCGGATCGGTGGCCGCGACCTTGCAGTACAGCTTGAGGCGGGGGGTGCCCGGCGGCAGGACGGCGGCCCCCCGGTCCTCCAGGATCTGACGCAGCGCTGCCAGATTAACCAGCAAGGGCGGGATCGAACGCTGAAGCGTTCCGTTGCCGCCGATCACAAAACTGCCGAAGCCTTCTACCTTTAGCAGGTGGTCGACCTTCCAGGATCCGGCACCGTCAAAACGCCAGCCGGCGGAGGAATCGAGGTGATCCAGAATCAGGTCGTGCTCGACCCGGAAACCCTCGTTGGGGCTGCCGTGATCACCGATGATGTCGGTCAAGTGCCGCGAGCGGGATTTCAGCATGATCTCGAAGGCGTCATTCCAGTCCGAGTCCAGCTGAACCCGACCCATCTGCAGGTTGACGCTTTGAAAATGCTTTTTCTCGTCCTGCTCACCGAATGGTCTTTTCGAAATCTCTGCGTGCATGATTTTTCCTTTTTAATTTATGGAGGAACCACCAACCACACGAAAGACACGAAAATAAAAAATTAGCCTTTTTTTGCTTTTGTGTATTTCGTGTATTTCGTGGTTTACTTCCTATGCATTTACACTGAATTAGTTTCTATCTCGATTAGACCGGCCGTTTTTTGCGCCGGGGCCGCCGATCAGCAATCTCTGTCGATCAATACCGGCTGCAATCCCACCGGCAGATACTCGTTGAATTTGAGGGCCAGGTTCTTTTGTTTGAGAGTATAATGAGCCTGGTGGTAGACGCCGATTTCGCCGCCGTTCTCGGCCCAGTGCGTGACCGCTTCGCGGCAATTGCGCTTGAGCTTGAGGTAGCTCGACTGCCACGGCAGATCACTGCAAAATGTAACCGGGGCCTGGGTGCATTTATAGACCCGGGGCAAACGGTTGCCCTGGGGGTTGATCCGGCAGTAGCGAATGCAGCCCTGCTGGGGATTGGCGGCCCGCACCTTGTCCATGAAAATGGACTCCGAGGCAGTCAGGGTTTTGACTCTGACTTTTTTGATAACCGTGCTGCGCTCGATTTCAACCGCTGAACGGCGGGCGACCAGGGCGTTTTTTTTAGTGGAGTCCAGGGCGCAATTTTTAATATCGATGGCGCAGTGGCAGTACACGCTGAGGCGCTTGCGCAGGATGCAATTTTCCAGAGACAGGGCCGGGTAGCGGTCCGCCTCGCCCCGCAGGTCCTCCAGCAGCATCAGGTTGCGCAGCAGGGTGCAATCCTTGAATTTGATTTCTTTGAAGCGGCCGGTGCGAAAGCGAGGGGTATGACCCAGGAGGATACCTTGAACGGCCACCAGGGGCGTGATCTCATCGGCCGGACCGTCCCAGATCAAGCGTCCGCGCCAGAACGGTTTTTCAAATTGGGCCGCCCGCAGGATGACCCCGCTGGCGATGGCCCGGGACACATGGCAGTTTTCGGTGTAGATTTCGCTGTCTTCAATCTGGATCACCCAGGGGGTACCGTCGGCCGCCCGGGATGCGCCCCGGCTGACGACCTCGTCCAAGGCCGCCTGCAGGGTTCGAAATATCTTAACCTGTGAGATTACTCCGTCGGCCGGGGGCCGCAGGTGCCGGGTATCATCCGGCGCCGAGCGTTTGGCGACCCGGATGATCCGGCTCTCATCGACCGCCTCCCAATTGTGGTAATAGGCCCCCGCCCCCAGATAGCTGGCAAACCCATGGTAATAGCCGGCGCTGAGCGGCATACGTGGTTTTTCCTGGTCGGCGAAAGCCACCCGGCCCAGGTCCGGGTCTATGGCCAACAGACCCGCGGCCGGCTTGATATAGGTCGACAAGTCACAGCGCACGGGAATGCGATGCTGAAGCGGTGTTTTGCCCATAATGGGTCGGCACTGGCCGGCGGCGTAGCGTCCCAGCAGCCCGGGGTTGAAGGCGCCGCCCGGGCCGGCCTGCGGTGTGCGTTCGATTACCAATCCGCCCGCAATCGCTCTGGCATTGACCCGGTAGGTCGCACCGTCGGCAGCCGCGTAAAAATAAGCGCCGTCACCCGTAATGACATCGATTTGGGGCAGGTAGACGAGCAGGGCATTACCCCTTTCATCGGTGGCAATGATTTCCATCTGACCGATGGGATTGGCATCCGTGCGGTGGAGACTGATGATCAGGTGGCCCGGTCGGTCGACCGTCGCTTTTGAAACCATTGTGACTTTGACCGCATCCGCCACACTGGTCACCTTGACGGTGGTCAGCAGCCGCAGCACCCCGCCGCCCTCGCCGCCCGAATTGTCCCGGTTCCAGGCCTTGACGGTCCAGCCGGCGGTCGGCACCCGGGTGTTTAAAAACTGACCCCGGTCAACGATCTGCAGCGGGTCGCTTTTCGCCAGGCTGTATACGGGCGCGGCCGGCCGGTTGGCGGCGGTCAGTTGACGGGAAGGATACACCGCCCCTTCGGTGGCCCGGGCCAGGCGGGTAAAATCGTAAAGCGATTCATCCGCCGGCTGGGGACCGGTGGGATCATAATCGTAAAAATAGGCGCTGCCGTAGCGGTCGATGGCAAAGTAGGTATCCGACCCGCTGTGAAAGGCGGGCAGATAGACGTAGCTGCGATCCTTGTAGATGCCCCGGCGCAGATCGCCCTGGCCCGTAAAGACTGTGAAATCATTTTTGCGACTCTGCAGCTTCAACACCATGGCCGGAAAAGCCCGGTTGTAGCCGGCGGCAGCCGTGACGCGGATAACGAGTCGACCCCGGGACCGCGTGCTGCCGTCCGCCAGCCGCTGATAATCGAGCGCTGCCGATGACAAATCCAAATCCCCCAGGGGATCCAGCCGGGCATTGCCCCCGCTCTCGTGGAGCACCATGGCGCTGACCGTATATTTCAGCGGCTCGCCGTCTTGGACCTTCCAGTCCACCGGCAGCAAGCCGTCGTTGTCGGCCAGGTCGAGCAGGGCGGCGTCCGGGGCGGCCACGGCCGGAGGTCCCGTCCACTTGGACATTTTGGGGGTCGCCGCCAGGATTCCCTGGAAAAAGACATCCACCGTTTTGCCGGTCCCGAAACGGTCATCGCGCTGGGAATGAGCCAGGATCTGGGAGAGCGGAAAACGACTGGTACCGTCAAAGAGCGTTAATGGACGGCGCCGGGCATCCAGGGCGAAATGGTAGGGGCGGTGCTGCACCCGGCGCAGGGGGACTTGGCGGTAATGGGAGAGCGCCACGGTGGACAGGAAAAAGCCGATATTTTTGATTTGAAACCATCCCCGGTGCGGGTCGGGCCGGCGGATATCGGCGCTGTGCAGCAGTGTATTGCGGGCGCCGCCCAGGGCAAACAGGGTCCGGAAGTTTTTTAAATCAGGCGTTTGCAAGCGCTCGTGTTTGATGTGGTTCACATTCTGGCTCCACCCCGTCTGTTCGAAAAATTCCGCGGCCTGAACCCCCCAGCCGGTTATTTCCCGGGCAACGTCCTCCAGGGTGGCCAGGGTGCCCTTGGATCTGCGCCAACCGATGGTTTGCATGACTTCCTGGCGGTTGCGGTTGCCGTCGTTTTCGATCAGGCGGGCGCCGATCAGTTGACCGATATAGGGCACCACCCACTCGCGGCAGGTCTCGATGAAACTGTCATCGTAGAGCCCGGCGATATTGTGCTCCATGTCGTCCAGGGTATCGCCCACGGCTTCGAGAAAGTCTTTGAGAACGCCGTGGTTTTGATCATAGGAATGATACAGTCTCGGCAGGAGCTCGAACAAATGTTCTTTGTAGTGCGATTGGGCCACGGGTGGATCTCCTAGAGGTATTGAATATTGATGATTGAAAATTGAATATTTATGGAGTCGCTGCGCTCCGTCGTGTTTTAAAGCTGAATTTCGGATGTCAATGCTTTGGGAACTACAACGCAGGCTTCAGGTGTCCCCGCTTTCGCTTCGCTCCAGACGGGATCGTAGACAGGTGTCAGAGAACAGAGGACAGACGACAGACGACAGAAGTCAGATGACAGACCTGGGGTCGCTGCACCCCCTCTTATGAGACTTCGTTAAATGACGAATGTCGATTGACGAGTGATGGAATCGTTTAGCTCAGTCGTTTTAAAATAGACAGAATACATTATTCGATGTTGGATGTTGGACGTTCGATGTTCCTTTTTTTCGATTTGACATACTACACACGATCTTCCGCATTTAACCCGCCACCTTCCACCTTCCGCCCTCCGCCTTCGACCTTCCTCATATTCCCAATGTATCACAGACCTGGCCCACCGGCGGCTGCAGTATCGTTATATCGAGTTGGGCTTGATCCAGCTCGGCCAGCTCCCAATTCTGGATCCAGACGTCTTCCGCGCAAAGGGCCGGGGTCCGATACCCGTCGGCACTGCAGCCGGCGGCGGATCTTGTAACGGCCAGACTCTTGATGCCCTTAACCCCGTTGATCTGTTCCACCTTGCGGTAAATGTCTTTTTTATGGATGCTCATTCCCAGGGCCAACCGCTCGAAATTGAAAAATTGCGGCAGACCGTCCGACGTCCGGCCGGGGCCGAGGGCTGCGATAATCTTATTTTCCAGCCGATCGGTGTCCACATCGTCCAACGCCACGACCTCCATGACAATGGTTATGGGAACCCGGCAGACCGGTTCCACCATGAGGGGTTGATTGATATCCCGGCGGGCGTCGAGATGATCGCGCAGATCCGGCAATATCGGGCTGAGGTCCTGTCCCTGCTCGCCGATCACCGCCAGATAAACCACCTCCCGGCAATTGATCCAGCGCCAGCCGGCTTTGGCCTTTCCTACCCCCGGGTAAGCCAGAGCCAGGTCGGCAAAGTCGCTCAATGAGACGGCGCGATCAAAGGTCAGGTGTTCGGCCGGAATCTTGGCCCGCAGCTGATCCCGGTTGTCCGGGTCGGAGCCTCCGGCGGTCGGGCCGCTGTTGAATACCTCCTTTAAAAATGCCGGTTTGGAGGTCGGTTTTTTAAGAACCTTGGCGGGGACATTGCCTTGACTCCCTTGACCGATCCGGTAGCCGGCCGCCACATTGTCGCGGCCGGTGGGCAACCTGGCACCGTTGGCGCCGTCACCGAAGACGATGCGGCTTTGGCCGTCATAACCGGTTTGAACGGTAAAGTGACGGTCCTGGGGTCCGCTGTAAAGAAAGTCATCTTTTTGCTGCCAGGGCAGATCGTTGACCTTGACATCCACGGCGGCATGGATGCCTTCACGCCCCCGCCGCTCGTGAGTCAACGGCGATTGGGCCAGGTCAAAGGATTGAAAGGCCTCTTCACCCCAACCGCTGCCTAGAACGGTGGACGGAACCGACTTGCCCTGGGTGATATCCACTGCATTGCCCCAGATGGCAACCTCGTATTTGGTGAAGTTTTTGCTGACAGGGACCTTAAGTTCGATGTAGCTGGTATCGGCGGCTTGGTCGTAGACGACTTCCTTGACAAGGACCTTCTCAGTTTCCTTTTTGGCGCCGACGGAACCATGCAGGATGAGCGGACGGTATTTTTCCATGGCTGATAAATCACCGCTGACCACCAGTATCGATTCACCGGCCAGGGACGCCGTAGTGGGGGTTTTGGTCTGCACCTGCAGGGATTGGCGCAGACCGGCGTAGACGACGTGGTCGGACGACTTCTCCAGGAGTCCCTGATCGTAAATTGATGGTTCGGTGCCGGCCCCGCGGCAGCCGATCCAGTTAACGGTCAGCTTCGTTACTTCCCGGGTTTCGGTGATATTTTTTTTCAGCCCATAAAAGGTTTTTGTATCCGTGTTTCCGTCCGCATCGACGACGACTTCAATGGTATATTCAAATTCTGTTTCGTCTGCGCCATCCTCGGTCTCCGATATCCAGCGCTGCACGCCGGTTCTGATGGTCGCCATTTCAAAAGCGACCCCCGTGATGACGCCGAAACAGTCATCGGCCCCGTTTTTTTTCACGAGAATGGGGTCGGCCAGGGCCACCTTTTCAAATTTGCCGTCCAGCCAGACCCTGTTCGCGGTGCCGCTCTCCAACTTGAGAAGATCCCGGCCTTCCGGGTTGATGTAGCCCCAAACGCCGTCCCCCGCTGTCTCACTGCCGGCCAGGGTGCTGAACATGGAGCCGGCGGTCCAGGTCACTTGAGTGGTGTCGTTTTGCGGGTCTACGGCCGCCGCCTGCACCTGGACGAAAAGGCTTCCGGAAGCAGCCTTGAAATACAGGTGGCTGCCGGTTTTGATGACCAGCTTTTGGCCCAGGCGTATGCTGGGGCCGATGGCGACCGGATCATAGCGCTCACTGTCCGCCAGGTTTAATTTATTATATTGGGCTTTGACGACCAGCGGCTTGCCGGTCTCGAAAAAGACTTTTTTTTCAGCGCCTTCTTCTTTACCTGAAACCTGAAATCCTCGGGGCAGGCTGCCGCCTTTGTCCGGTTTGGCCAGCACGATCAGCGTGCCGCTGGCGGCCGCGCCGGGATCGATCCGGTAGTCCACCACCAGCGCGAAATTGAACAGCGATTCGCGCAGCTGGGCGGTCTCCAGGTAGATTTCCTGGGCGTAGGCATTCTGGTAAGTCATCAGGACTTCGCCCAGGTAAGCGGTCAGATCGACAAAAGCCCGAATGAAATCATCGTCGCGCAGCACAAACCCTCTGGCTTCCAACCGCTGCATCAGGTCGGCCCGGTACTCGTCATAGCCCTTGGCACTGTAATGAATGCCGGGTTTATGCGGCCGGTTGGGGGCTGTTGTGTCTAATAAGTCTTTGCTCACGTTGTCCACCTTACATCGTCATTCGGCTTTTCGGAATTCGGTTTTCGGCATTTCCTAAAGGTTCGTAAGAGCAGCGGCCTCGATTCGGCTGAGCTCGTCGCAGGCCGGCTAATGGACAGCCGGTCTGATTGGATAAGAAACTCTAAAAAGCAAATTTTAGATTTTGGAATGCGGATTTTGGATTTAAGGTATTCTGCCTGTTGTGAGTCTTTTGTCGAACGGTCCATTTTAAAACGACTGAGCGACGTGTGGGGTCATAGCTCGACCTGTCGGGTCGCAGCTGAAAGCGAAGGCTGAAGAGCGAAGCCCCAAGCCTGAAGCGATTCCACCATTCGTCATTCGTCATTCGTCATTCGTCATTCGTCATTTCATGAAGAATTCCGCGCCCCGGTTTCCCGACTCCCGAACCTCGAAAACCGAACACCGAAGGCCGAATACCGAACACCGTAACCCGAAACCCGAACCCCGTAACCCGAACCCCGTAACCCGCAACCCGAACCCCGTAATCCGAACCCCGTAACCCGCAACCCGCACCCCGAAACCCAAACCTCGTAACCCGTACCCCGCACCGCGTAACCCGAACCCCGTAACCCGCACCCCGTAACCCGAAACCCGTAACCCGCACCCCGTAACCCGAAACCCGAACCTCGTAACCCGTACCCCGCAACCCGAAACCCGCACCCCGTATTACCGTCCCCCCACCAATTCCAGCTCCAGCCGCCCGTGTTCCGGGAAGTTGCGGTCGTTTTCCAGGCGGGCGATTTCATCCCATTGCATGGCAATCAGACCGTCGCTCAACTCCTGGCCCTGGGGGCGCAGCAGCCGTTTAAACGTCAGGACCTCGGCGCATTCGACGCCCTTGACCCGGGCAACGGCTGCGTACATCCCGGAAAGCGTGACGGATTGCCCGAAAGTCCAACGGTCGGGATGAAAAAAGCCAGGCGTCCCGTCGGCACCCGCGCCATTGCCGAGGGCGCTTTTCAGGTCCCGCAAGACCTGGTCGCGGAAGGCCAGATCCTCCAGACAGAAGCGAATTGCGATATCCAGCGGCACGTATATGGCCGGCCGGATCTGAATGTCGTAGCCAGCCATCTTGCGGGTCATCAAATAATCGAAAACCGCTTTTGCCAGTTCGGCACTCAGTGTCTCCGTGCCCTGGGGATCAAGGGTGATGCGGACGGTTACCCAGCTGCCGGTCCAGATAAACCGGGCGTTTGCCCGGGATACACCGTCCACGGCCATGGCTTCCCGTTCATAGTCGGCCTCTGTCACGGCCCGTTTCTGCCGCCGGATGGTTTTGGGCCCCCACAGTTTACCGTGGGCTTCGGTCTCGGGATCCCGGCCGCCGGAGGCCGGCAACGGGTTGAAGACCCTGACAATACCCCTTGTCTCAGCAGGCAGGCGGGTCAGGGTGTTGGCGCCGGTGTTGCCGGCCCGGCCCAGGCCCGCCAGATAGGACATTTCTATCAGAGCATATTTAGGCGGACGCCGACCATTGATATTGTCTCCGAATACTACCCGGTTTTTGCCGTTGGCCAGATCGACGATTTGATAGTGCGGGTCATAGGGCTGGCTGGTCTTGAGGGAGCTGACACGCTGCCAGAGTTCGCCGTCCACGCGGATATCGATCAGCGGCAGACCGTTTCTGTATCCCAGGGGACCTTTGGCAAGCTCATAATCTGCCAGGTCCTGATCGACATACCAGGAAAACGGTCTGCCGGTCGGCTCCATGGTGCCATGGAAAAATTGGGCGGCATTTCCCAACAGGGAGGTCACGGCCAGACCGGCGTCCCAGGGCAGGGCCTCGGAAGCCCCCCATTGCAGCAGGGTGATATCCGAGCCGTCGGTGGCGGTTTTGTATATCGGGTCATATGTGAGGGTCACCCGGTGATAGCGGGAATCGCCGGCGGCATCAGCCGACCTGATAAAAATATAACGACCGTTTTTGAGTCCTTCGGGGTGGCCTTTGACGGTCAGGCGGGTAGCGCCCCGGGGGATCAACAGCGAAGGGTGCGAAAAATCGTAGGGTTCCAGCCGGTTGAGGTCCTGATAGGCTACGAAGGGCTCGGTCAGCGTGAAGGTGACCGGGGTTTCATAAGACACGTCCCGGGCCGGCGTCTCCACCCGGGTGCCGGCGGGTACGGTCAGGTCACGATTCACCTCGAAGCAGATGAAAGCCGTGGCCGTCTGGCCCGGATCGAGGGCGTAATCCAGCAATTTGAGGTGCCCGGCCACCGCTTCCCGGGATCGGGCGCTGCTGAGTTGGCTTTCGGCCGCGACCCGGTCCTGGTAATAGCTGAGCCGGTCACCCGCGTAGGCCAGCAAATCGATGACAGCGATGCCGAAATCGGCTTCGGCCCGATCCCAGTAATCCGGCAGGGTGGCCGGCAGCCGGTCGAGCATCGCCTGTTTGAAACTCTCATAATCCTTGGCCTGATAGTCGAAATCATAAAGGTCGGGAAACTTTTCAAAACCCGGTCCGTGCCGGCGGCAATCGATGTCATTGGGGCAGTCCACCTTGAATGAAAAGGAAACCCAGCTAAAGACGGGATCCAAATCCGCGGCCGCCCAGACCCTTTCCCGGATCGCCAGGCGGTAGGGCGCCCAATCGCCGAATTTGTCCAAGGTCAACAAAACGGTGCGGCTGCCGGTGCGGGCGGCCGCAAGGATGCCGACATCGGTAATGCGCTCACCACCGCTGACGGCGTAGGAGCCCGGGTTCTCAAGCAGGCTGTCGATGGGCTCCAAAAAATGCAGCTCCAGCTGCTGCTGTCCCGGCAAAACAATGAGATAGTCCAAGCCCTGTTTATCGGAAATAACGGGTCCTCCCGCCAGGTTCGGCCAGATATATTCTTGCTGGGTACTCATAATTTATACGCAATCTCCAGACGATCGGGTATTCGGTTATCCAGACGCCGGTAGAAAATCTGGATATAGAGGGTTTCTTCTTCGTGAAATACTTCAACCCCTTCGATTTGGACTTCATCGCCGATCCAGCGGGTCAGGGCGCGCTGAATTTTAAAGCGGGCCGTGGAGACCAGCACCTGGTTGTTTCCTTCAAATAGAAGGTCATACAGTCCGCAGCCGAAATCGGGCAGGTTGACCCGCTCTCCGGGGATGGTAAACAGAATCTGCATCATCTTGTCTTTGATATGCCGGTCGATGTCGTCGATCTCGGCTGCGCCGCCGGCGTGCCCCCTGCGAAAGGGCAGCTGTAGAAAGCGGGATTTCAACTTAACCTCCCTTTAGCGTGGCTTCACCGTATAAAACGGTTCCCACGGCATTGTCATCGTTTTGCTGGGTCGTGTCGCCCATGCGGACCACGCCCTTGCCTTCGACCTTGACCGTGCTGCTGTAGGTGGTAAAGGTTACCTTGCCCTTGATCTTGCCGGAGATGACGCCGCCGATGGAACCGGCCTCATCGCCGTTGCTGGACGGGATTTCGCTGTCTTCCAGGATGATGGGCTTGCCGTTGATCTTGACGTTTTCAGAGGTCTTGCTGGCCTGGCTCAGGTCGCCGATATTCGGGTAGGGAATGGGTATCGGTCCGCCCGGGGTCGGCGTTTTACAGACGTCGGGAAAGGCAAAGCAGATGCCGCCGGATGATTTGGTCGTGATGGGCTGGGCCATGGGGGGTCCTTTCTTTCAATTTATGGCTTTTGATAAATTGTAGATATGCATACTTTATCAACGGGATTTGATGATCGGGTTTCAGGTGTCCCCGCTTTCGCTTCGCTCCAGACGGGATCGTAGACAGGTTTCGGGTGTCAGAGAACAGAGGACAGATGACAGATGACAGAAGACAGATAACAGAAGTCAGAAGTCAGATGACAGACGTCAGATGACAGACGTCAGATGATAGATGACAGAAGTCAGATGACAGCCTGGGATTGCGGCACCCCTCTTTTGAAACTGCATAAATGTCGAATGTCGAATGGTGGAATCGCTTCGCTCCGTCGTTTTAAAATAGATAGAATGCATTATTCGACGTTCGATGTTGGACGTTCGATGTTCGACGTTCATTAATTTCTTTCCTTTGATCAGACTGGCCGTTTTTTGGCCAGAGGCCGCGCTCTTATGAAACTGCATCTACATTAACCCCAAGAAAGGGATTTTAAATCGTCCTCGTCCTCGTCCTCGGGTTTTAAAGCGGCTTAAAACCTTCGAGGACAAGTACGAAACAAAGGATGCGCTCATAAGAAACTCCGGTTTGGCACAGTTTACTTTCCGATCAGACCGGACGCTGGCGGCCAAAGGCCGGGCTGACACCTGACACCTGTCTACGATCCCGTCTGGAGCGAAGCGAAAGCGGGGACACCTGAAACCTAACCCGCAGGGTCATGGGTTCAAATCCACCGTCGCACCGCTGATGGTCACGGTTCCGGAGCCTTCGATGTTGATGGTGGCGCTGGTGAGATCCAGCTGGGTGGTGGCCTCAACCGTGACATTGTTGCCGCTGACATTGACATCGCGCGTATCGGCATTGATTTCGATGGCCTCGGCATTCATCTTGACCAGGTTGCCGTCCGTGTCGAGAATGGTAATGGATTCGCTGCCGTCGCTGTCGTCCAGCTGGATCAAATGGCCGCCGGCGGTTTTGATCAGTTTGCGGGCCGGGGACGGATCGTCGTCTTCCGCCCCTTTGGGCGCTTCCTCCCGGGCCCACCAGGTTCCGCTCCAGATGGGGTAGGAAAGCCGCCCGGCTTCGAATTCCACCCACACCCCGTCGCCCGGTTCGGGAATCATGTAATATCCAAGGTCCGCGCCGCCGCCGTGAGGCAGGCAGGGCATGGCCCAGCCGATTTCAGTTTCACCCAGCAGCGACGGGACATGGACCATTAAACGGCCGCGCATTTCGGGATCCTCATTATCGGTGACCACGGCCCGGTATTTGCCGTAGTAGCGATTCTCTACTTTTTCCTGATACAGGGACACCAATCGTGTCAGCATGCTGCTACTCCCCTACCCATCGGACGCAAACGGCTCGTCACCGGTGACGCCCCAGCCGTTTCTGATGAGTTCGATCTGCTGCTCGAAGTGGCCGTCGGCCAGGGTGGAAGCAACCGACGAGACCAGATAATTGCCGCTGTACCGGGTACCCAGGCCCTTGACCGGCACCAGGTTGCGGGCGTGAATCAGGCTGCCGTAGGACTCGCTGTTGACGGAGCCGCGGGCTTTAATGAACCAGCTGTCCCGGTCCAGCCGCCCCTGCAGTCCCTGTTCGAGCTCCGTGCCGTCCAGGTTGGTCAAATCGCCCTGATAGACCCGGCCGGCGGCTTCCTTGGGGCTGCACAGCGCTTCGACCTTGGAGCGGGTCAGCGAATCCAGGGAATCGTTCCCGAGCAGGGTAACGGCATACTCATCCACGGGCAGTTCTTCCAATTCCTTGTCGCCCAGGTTCAGGTGCCAGCCCGCGTTGCTGAGGGGCTGGTTGCCCGCCACCTGGATGTCCAGGAACTGGACGTTGGTTTCGTCTTCAAAATGCACGGCCAGGGGCGGGCGGGGTGTTAGGTCCAGGGTATGGGGTTTGAAAAAGCCTTTGACCTGCCCGTCATCGGTCATACCGACGTAGCATTCAAAACCGTTGCGCTCGGCCAGCTCCTTTAAAAAGCGGATGTCAGTGTGCTTTTGGACCAGGATATTGTCCGTTTCGGCATGCATTGCGGCGGTGCTTTCAACATCCGGCGTCAAACCGTAGTGGGCGAACAATTGGCTGGCGATGTCGCTGTGGGCGGTGTCGGTCCAGGTTTCTATCTTTTCTTCCAGGTTCATCAAACAGGTGGCATCCATCCCCCTGACCTCCAGATAGCAAAGCTCCTCGGCCGGATCGAAATGGGGCGCCAGGTGGGTGATAAAGCCTTCGAAATACGGGACGGCGTCGTCTTCGCCGAGACCGAAGGCGATGGTGACTTTTTTAAACAGGTCGAAGCGCTCATCGTCCAGGTAGGACCACTCGCCTTCCTGCTGGAGGGCGATGGAGATGCGCAGCATGAAGCTGGCGGCCTGTTGGAGGTCTTCCTTGATTTCAAGACGAATGATATTTTCGTAGATATCATCGGCCGCGTCTTCGTCATCAACGCTTATTTTATAGCTGGGAATCGGCATGGTTTATTTTAGCAATGAAAACTTGGTCTTCTGGGCCCGCATCTTTACTCCGGATCATTGGGGGGCACCAGAATCTGCGTGCCGGGTTCCTGCAGCAGGTCTTCCGGATTCATTTCAGTATTGCCGTCCGCCAGTTTCCAGAATTTAAGCGGATCGCGGTAGTAGCGATGGGCCAGCAAATCAGTGCGTTCCCCTTCCTGCACGGTGTGAATCAATCGGGACCTGGGCTCGGGCAGCGGACGCTTCTTTTTCAACAGCACCCGGCTGCCGTCATGTCGCCTGAATTTATAGTCGGCCACTTTTTCGTAGCGGCTTCCCTTGTAGAACATTAGTTGGCTCCTGGGTTGGGGATTGAAATTGTCAGCAATTTAGTTACAGAAAAAAATTGAACATCGAACATCGAACGTCCAACATCGAACATCGAATAATGTATTCCGTCTATTTTAAATTGATTGAGCGCAGCGATTCCATCATTCGTCATTATTCATTATTCATTTTTCATTTTTCTTCAGTTTCATAAGAGTGGTGCCGTGACCCCAGGTCTGTCATCTGTCCTCTGTCATCTGTCCTCTGTCTTCTGTCCTCTGTCCTCTGTCCTCTGTCTTCTGTCCTCTGTCCTCTGTCATCTGTCCTCTGACACCTGACACCTGTCTACGATCCCGTCTGGAGCGAAGCGAAAGCGGGGACACCCGACACCTGACCACTGCTGTTGCTACAGCTGCACCGGATAGCCGCTGGGCAAGGGTCGCCAGGAGTTGGCTTCCTGTTGGCGCCGCAAAAATTCGGTTTTCATCCGGTTTTTTTGATTTTCGGTAAATTGATAGGACTGGAAGGCATCGTCATTGAGCTTGGCATCTTCTTCTTCCAGCACCTGCAGCGATACCCGTATCTCGGCCCGGATGGGATTCAGCAGATAGTCGAATTTCTGCTCGTTGATGGTCATCGACAGGATGGTGACCGGAATGACGCGGTAGTCGCCCCAGATGAAAAGCACCAGCGGAATCTCCCGGGTGCGCGACAGGGTCGGTGAACTTCTGGATCCGCCCACGGATACCTCGGTGCGCGCTTTTTTCATCAGGCTTTCCAGGGCCGCCAGCTCCGGCAGAATCCCTTCCGGAATTTCGCTGTCGCTGCCGGCGGGGGCCCGCAGCACCTTTTCGACCGCATCCAGCCGGAGGGTCAGGTTGATTTTTTCAGGTTGGGGCACGAAGCCGGCCTTGACCTTTTTGCCTCTCAGGCGCCTGAATTCCCGGTCGCGGGTGGTGTCCTCGGCCTTCTGCCGCTGGGACTGGGCCGAGGTCCACTGGCCGGTTTTGACCCGCTCCAGGGTCTCCGGGTTAAACTGAAAGTAAATCGGATCCAGCGGGCTGTCCGCCTGCTGGTCAACCGGTACCTCGACCAGGGCACCTTTCAAAAACCGATGTTGCTGTCGGGGACGTGTCATGGGGGTTCCTTAATTGCTTGGCGGCATAATCTTGTTACATTTATGGTCGATATTACTCCGGGTGTTGATATTTTGAAGGTTTCAGGTGTCGGGTGTCGGGTGTCGGGTGTCAGGTTCAGCACCGTAGCTGGACTGGAAATCGGCCAGTCTGATCGATGAAAGAAGCTTTGTAGAAACGAATATCGAATATCGAATAATGAAAGCCGAATGTCGAAGTAATGTATTCTATCTATCTTATTTAAAAGACTGAGCAAAGCGATTCCACCATTCGTCATTCGTCATTCGCCTTTTCAATGTAGTTTGACACGAGGGGCGCCGCGACCCCAGGTCTGTCATCTGACTTCTGACTTCTGTTATCTGTCTTCTGTCATCTGTCATCTGTCATCTGTTCTCTGACACCCGAAACCCGACACCTGAAACCTGACACCCGAAACCCGACACCTGAAACCTAATTGACTTACTATTTTTCATCATTCAAACCTTGACTCTACCCGCTTCGCCAATTCGTCCATTATCATCTCCGCCAACTTTCCGGTCTTGTCATTTACTTCCTCCCAATCCACCGGCGGCAATTCAAGGGTTTCGATCTCCAGGGTTTCCGGTAGATCCGGTGCCTTGCGGTTCGCCAGCCGGGCCAGGGCTTCCTGCAGATGCCGTTCAATGGCGGCAATGGTTTCGGCCGCATTCCAATCGGCGTCCTCGACGGTCACTTCGATGGTATCGATTCTAAGCTCCAAGCCGGCGGACCTCCTTTTTCCTGCGGCGGGCTTCCGGCGATTCCACGAATCCCTGATCATGCTGATTCAGCCGGGCGCCCGGAAAATGCTTGCCCATCTTGCGGTATTCTCTTCTCAGTGCAGCCAGCAGGTGTTCCATCGTTAACGGTGTTCCGGCTTCGGCCGCCATGAAGGTTGCCTGCAGGGCCGCGTTTTTAATGTCTCCCCCGCTGATCTCGAAGTGCTTGGCCAGATAGTTGACATCCAGGCCGGCGGACTTGGGCACCCGGGCGGGTATCTTTTTTTGCCAGATCAGCCGGCGCAGGTGCTCTGACGGCAGGGGAAACTCAACTATAAACTGGATGCGCCGCAAAAAGGCTTCATCGATATTTTTGCGCCGGTTGCTGGCCAGGATCACCGGTCCATCATGGTCTTCGAGCTTTTGCAGCAGGTAGTTGACCTCCAGGTTTGCATAACGATCGTGGGCGTCATGGATATCGGTCCGCTTGCCGAACAGTGAATCAGCCTCGTCGAAAAACAGCAGGGTGTTGGTGCCCCGGGCGCTGTCGAAAATGTTCTTTAAATTCTTCTCGGTCTCACCGATATACTTGCTGACGACACTGGCCAGATCGATCCGGTAAAGATTGATCTGCAGGTCATTGGCGATGACCTCGGCCGCCATGGTCTTGCCGGTTCCCGAGCGGCCGGAGTAAAGGGCCGTCACTCCCCGGCCGCGGGATTCCTTGGCGCCAAAGCCCCACTTTTCATATACCGTGAATTGATGGGCGATGTTGTTTCTGAAGGCCTTGAGATGGTCGGCCAGGGATTCGTGCACCACCAGGTCGGTCCACCTGTAGGGCGACTCTATTTTTTGGGCCAGTCCATCCAGGGGGCGCAGGGAGTAGTCATTGATCACCTCTTTTAGGAGGTGCATGACCTGGGCCGGCTGGTTGCCGTCCCCGTTCAGGCGCACGTTCAAGCGGGTGAACATCTTTTCGATCTGCTGCTCCGACAGGGGATAGCGGATGGCCAGCTGTTCGGCCATCTCCGGGGAGAGGTTCAACTTGGCCGCCTCGATGACCCGCAGCCAGTACGGCAGTCTTTCGGACGCGGTGGGCGTATGGCACGCCACCTTGAAGTAGTTAATGGTCGGCTCGATGCCGTCCACCATCACCGGCGACTGGCCCAGGTAAAAGCACAATTGACCTTTGCGGCTCAGGGCAGCGAGCATGGGCGACAGATCCGGCCGGTCTGCCATGGGTCGATTGTCTTCGTAAAATAGAACCGCCGCCGGCTGCAGTATGGCCTCACGCAGCACCAGGTCCAAAGTATCCAGTTTCCAGTCTTTCTGATGCAGGAGGGCCGCCAGCGGTATTTTGATCAGGCGCCGGCCCAGGTTGCCGGCGACCGCCCGGGCCAGTCCGACGGCATCTTCGTGCTGCGGCCCCTGCAGATGAACGACAAGGCATTCTCCGCCCCGTCCGGCACTTTGAATCAAATTGTCAATGAGCGCCTTGTGCTTCGGGGGAATTCTTGGCTGACCCGCATCTTCGATGATAATGCCGCCGGTCAGATCATCGGCATACAAATTGCTGCCCATCAGGTACCTGACAATGCGTTGATCGACCCGGTAGGCGCGTTTACGAAGGGGCTTGCGGACCTCCTCGCCCACCGGCACCAGCAGGCGCCAATATCTCAAAGGACGCTCGGCGTGAAAGGATTGACCGGCCTCTGCCCGCATGTAGTGCCCCCGGCAGTAAAGATCCAACAAAAACCCGACCGTGGGATAGGTCAGGGTGGCGTCGTCCTGCAAAAAACCAAACACCCGGTCGAAACCCTCGAAGAACTCCGGCATGAGGCAGGTCAACAAAACATCCAGCTCGAAGCCATCGAGGCTGAACAGCTGTTTGAGCTGCACCAGCGGCAGCACCCGTCCCGCTTGCAGGCTCGCATCCACCCGGGGATGAAAGCGATGGACCCGCACCGTCTGTCCGGGGTCTTCGGTTGCAGCCGTTTCTTCGGTGGCGCGCCGCAGGTGCTCCTGCGCTTCGCTGGGCGTGATGCCGTAATCCCTGAAAGGGCTCTGTACTTCGGACTCGAAATACTTCGTCATTTGCTGCACGCGCTGCTCCAATATCTGCCGAATGGGAGACATTTCGGCCAGCAGGTGCTCGAGACCGTTTTGATAAGGCACGGCCGCTGCGGCCGGGGAGAAATTGGTGGCGGAAAGTTCGCTCATGATGTCGATACCGTTATGCCGTGGGCGGCGCTGAAATAGGTATTGTAGACCCGCACCACCAGTTGATAACTGTCGTCTGCCAGGGTGTCGGGCAGGGTCGTCCTGATTTGGGTGTCGCTGACAACCTCGATCGGCACCAGTTCGCCGGGATCCAGATCCGCGAGGTCGTTCAGCGGGCCGGCGTGCACAAAAAGCTCGGTATTCGATCCGCCGCTGCGAAAATGATCGCCCATAATGGTAAGCTGCTGCGGGAGTGCGGCAACCGGGTCCGGATCGGCCCGATAGATTTGGGGCTGCGGAATTTCAAGATTGACGGCATTGCTTTCCCGCAGGCCGTTCTGCCTGACGACCAGGCGCGTCCGTCCGCTGCGCATGGCGGCGGGTATCTCCCACCGGATGTTATTGCGGCCGACGTCGGCCGGATCGACGGCATGGGTGGTTGCGGCGCTGCCCGCGCGGGTTGCCAGGATTTCGATGGCTGTGGGGGGATCCGTCCGGAAATTGCCGCCCCAGATCGTCAGCAGGGGGCTGCCCCCGGCGGTCCTGGGAAAATCATCGTCTTCCGGGTAGCTGAGCTCAGGATCCAGCCGATAGATAAACGGCGAAATTTCCTCGAAGCGGATCCGGTTCGAGCTGCCCTCCTCGCTGCTGACCTGGATCCAATAGAGTCCCGGCGGATACGCAGCCGGAATCGTCAGGGTGATCTCGCCGGGGTTGACGGCATCGGGCTCAATCTGTCCACCGTCCAGGTAGACTTTCAAATAGGGACTGTCGAAGTTGTCCCCGGTAATTTTCAAAACGCTGCCGGCATAGGCGCTGGCCGGCGCCAGGGCATCGATGGCCGGCGCCCCCCGCAGGGGATTGGCCTCGACATGGGTGACATCCACCCGGCGCACCCTTCGCGCTTGATGTTCCGGCGGCTGGATCATTGCGACCGAAGTTTCATAGGCCACCGACAGGCGGTAGGGCTTGTTGATCGCGTGCCAGATAGCGGCCAGGTCGTCCAGGGGCAGGGGATGGTTGATTATCTTCAACGCTTCCCAGGGGATGCCCATGGGCTCCTCGTTGGGGTTGAGGGTGCCTTCGAAATAAATGGTATCGACGACGGGGTTGGCGTGAAAAACCCGCATGACATCGCCCAGGATGCGATGTTCATCCAAATTGCTGCTTTTATCGGGCGTGAAGATATTGACCATGTAATATAGCTGCAGGCTGAGGGGATAAGGAATTTGTCGTCCTTCGCCGATATCGACCCAATCCATATTCATCAGGTGCGCGGCCTCTTTCACGTTGTAGAGAAAGAGATTGACGCGACTGGTGCCGAGTTCTTCTCCGTTGGACCCCACCGGGGCGCCATAGTCCTCGCCCGGTGAAGACACGGTCACCGTTACCGGGTCCTCCATTTCCGTCATCAACAGGGAGGCCAGCGTGCGGCCCACTGCTTCGATGACGGTATAGTCACTGATTGCGCCTACCTGCCGTAATGGCATGACCACTCCCAATCTGCGGTTATGGAATGTGACGTGTATTGCGGGGGCGCCGGCCAGTCGTCTTCTGTCTGCCGTTGGCCCTGCACTTGAATATTGATTTTGCCGACCGAAACCCCGCCCGCTTTGGCGCCTGGCCTTTCCTGGACCGCGGCCGCTCCAGCCGGCCGGTCGGGGCCGCCCCTTGCCCTGGTTTCTCCGGGCACGACCTGCCTGACAGATGCGGCATTCCTGTCCGGTCGGCGATTCGGTCGCTGCCGGTTTGATGCAGCGACATCATGATTTGCAGACGGAGGGGGCCGATTGGCCGGCGGAGACGAGCCGTTTAGCGACAAAATCGCCTGGTGATTGCCCACCGGCTCCCGTTTATCTGACCTGCCGGCCGGCTGATGTTGCGACGGCAGGTTTGCCATTTCATCGCCCGCGACCCTGGCCGGCCCTTGCGTCCGCCCCGGCTGAGGGTCTGCTGCCGGCGCCCGGTCCCGGGCAATGGGATTTTCCCTTTTCCGAATGTCGTCCGGCTTTGGGGCACCGACCTGTTCCGGGATATCGAAAACCGGCTGCAGCATCCGGGAGGTTTGCCGGGAAACTTTTGACTCGGGTCCCCCGGCCCGGTATAATTGCCACCGGGTACCGGGATTCACGCCGTTTTCGGCCGGGGCCGGATCTTTGGCATCCGCCGGCGGGTGGCCGGGCCGGCGCGGCGTCTCAGTCGGCCCGCGGGGAATTGATCTTTTCAGTCCGGCAGCGGCTTCGGGTGATCCCGGTTGGGTAATTAAGGGAGATCCGGTATCCGAATGGTCCGTTGTCGTATCGGCCGAAGTTTCAAAGGGCCTGGCGGGGTCCGGCGCGGTCGTTTCCGCAACGGTTGTATTTCCCGTGCGGCTGTCCGCCTGGGAAAACTGACGTGGGCTGGATTTGGCAGCCGATCTATCGGCCGGCAATAGTTCGGACGGGACGGATTCAGTTTCTGCGTTTGCGGCGCCTGGCCTGTCCGCCGATTCGTCCCCGGACGCTAGCGTGTCCGCAGAAGCTGCGGGATCCGAAACGGCCGCCAATCTGCTGGAAGCCGATCCGGAATCGTGATCGGCATGGAGGATTTCCAATGGTCGTTGAGTGCGGGCCGGAACAGATTCATTCCCGACAGCAGCGGTTGCCGATGCCGCTGATTCGATGTCTTGGTCCATTCGCGGATCGACAACCGTTTCCTCATCCGTCAGAGGCGCCGCCGGCTGCGGCGGAGTTGACACCCCCGGCGCCGGGAGGTCGAGACCCCTGGCGACCTTGGCCAGTAAGTTCATCTTGTTGCGGTGGTCGAATGCGATGGTCATTGCGCATGCCTCTGCTGATTGATAAAGCCCAGATAAAGCTTGCGTTTCCAGCGTGTCAAGGACAGTATCTCGGCCTCGGACCAGTGGTAAAACCAGGCCAGGCGATGGACTTCCTCCCAGATATCCCGACTGCTGAACTGCAGCTCCTGCCAGAAGTAGGACTGGATGTCGAGAACCTTTACAAAGCGCCGACTGCATTCATCGCAGGTGAACTCGATATCCCAGTCCAGCGACGCGGTTTTAGCTGACATGATTTGATCGACACTCTGCAGCAGGTCCCGCGGCAGTTCCCCAAGCTTTTCGGCGGTAAGGTGATCCTGCCCTTCCCACCGGACAATACACCGGCTCAGCAGGGTCAGCCAGGCCAGGTAGGGATCGCTGAATACCAGCTCGGCAATGGCCTCCTGGTCCTGGCCGTCTGGTTGTCGGAAGCTGAATTCAAGGCTGCCGGCCGCATTGGCGACCCGGCTGGATATCAGCCTTTTTTCACGATCGGGCGGCAACTTCAGTGATGCCAAATCAAAGGTAAAATCAAGTTTCGCTTTGCAAGTTGCCCGGGGGCAATGGGTTACGCCCCATATTTCCCGGCCGAAGGTGAGCCTCCGCAGATGCAGAATCAGAAGATCGCGATCGACCACCGACAGGCGAGCAGCCGCCTCAGCCCCAATGGGTCGACCCAGGCTTACAACCTTGTCGCCCAGCAGCCGGGTTACCCAGGCGGGCAGGCTCCATGGCCGGCTGCGGCCGGTCAGTTGCTCTTCATCCCGGCCGGTCAACGGTTCCACCATGACTTCCCGGGCCAGCTGCAGATCGGTATCCGTCCGGTCCGCGGTGAGTGCCACCGCCATGCTTTGTTCGCCGATCCCCGCAAAATCACGGGCAATGATGGCATTTTTTGATGGTTTCAAGATACTTGAGCCTTAGGTCCTAAGTCCTTTAAATTAACGGCCAGAGATTTTGTCTCTGAAGGCATATTGTAAATGACGGAAGGTTTCCCCGCTTACGCTTCGCTCCAGACGGGATCGTAGACAGGTGTCAGGTGTCAGGTGTCAGTGTTTAGTATTCGGGTGCTCCCGTATGCAGCGGGATTGGTCGGGGAACGACCAGTTTATTCAAAAGAGAAACCACTGAACGTCGAACATCGAACGTCCAACATCGAACATCGAATAATGTATCCTCCCTGTCATAAGCTTTTCGTCGAACGGTCTGATTTAAAAATAGTTCGAGAGAAACGATTCCTTATTGGACGTTCGATGTTAGATGTTCGATGTTTGACGTTCATTCTTTTTCAGTACCGATGTCATAAAGAGCACCAGGTTTCACAGGAGAGATTAGCACCTCGGTTTCCTGACACCCGAAACCTGAAACCTGACACCCGAATTTGTCGAATGCCGAATGCCGAATGCCGAATACCGAATGCCGAGTGTCGAATGACGAATGTCGAATTAAGGAATTCTTTCTTTCTTATTTTTGAAATTGGCAGAGCGAAGCGATTCCACCATTCGTCATTCGACATTCGTCATTCGACATTCTCTATCCACCATTCGTCATTCGACATTCTCTGTTCGTCATTCCTAGCCGTCGCGGTCAAACCCTTCATTCTCCAGCTTTATGGTTTGAATGGCGACCCCGTTTTGAGTGACGTCCATATCCGGTACGGCCTGGAATTCCGAAACCCAGCAGCTGAAGATATTGAAGGTGACAACCGGTTCGCCGTTCATGTTGCACACCTGGATCTGGATGTCTTTGCGGAAGTTGTCCGGGGCGATCAGATTGCCCTGGAACTTGTTGACCAGGTTGGCCCAATCCTCAAACACCTTGTCTTCCGTCATGCCTTTTTCCAGCGTCACGGGTTCGTACTTGGTTTTGCCCGGCAAACGCCGGGGGTTGAAGTTGTCGCCGGCTTCAAACCAGTCAATGCCTTCGGTCGATTTTTTAAGCGCGCTCATCTTACTGAGCCCCGCCACGACTTCATTGTTGATTTTCACCTTGAACTTGAAATTGCGATAAGGATCAAATCTCTGAGCCTTGCCTGTGTTGGCCATTTTGAATCCTCCTTAATACGGTATAAAGCGGCATTATTCGGACTGCCCTGCTTTTTGACTGATTTTTACAATTACGAATTCGGCCGGCTTCAAGGGGGCAAACCCGATGTGGATATTGACCTTGCCCAGATCGATGTCATTCTGGGTAGTGGTCTCCGAATCACATTTGACGAAAAAGGCGGCGTCGGGGGTCGCTCCCTGGAAAGCGCCGTTGCGGAATAAATTCATCATAAAGGCGCCGATGTTCAGACGCAGCGATGACCACAGCGGCTCATCGTTGGGTTCGAAAACGGCCCACTGAATCCCTTCATAGATACTGACTTCGATCATGATGGCTGTGCGCCGGACGGGCACATATTTCCATTCCGGGTTGGTGGCCAGGGTCCGGGCGCCCCAGGAGACGATGCCCGCACCGGGTATGCGCCGGATGACGTCGACCCCGTGAGGATTGAGGATGTCCTGCTTGACGTCATTGATCTCCGCCGCCAGGCCGACGACGCCCGCCAGGCCGGCCTCGGTGCCGGCCGGGGCTTTCCAGACCCCGCGCCGGCCGTCGATCGTGGCGTAAAGTCCGGCGATGGTGCCGGCGGGTGGAATCGAGAGGGTCGGCGAATTGGTGCCGATGGGATCGGTGACCGTGATCCAGGGATAGTAGAGGGCGGCATATCCGCCGGCACTGGTGGTCGTAATCGTATTGCGCACGTAGTTTCGGGCATCGGTCGGTTTGATCACGCTGGCCGGCGGATTGGTGACGAAAAACAAATCCCGCAGGGGCCGGGCCTGGGACGGGCGCACCTTGTCGCAGTAGCCGATGCCGGCGTTGAGCAGATTGCCGGCCACCGCATCGCTCATCCGCGACCAGCCCGGGATGACGAGGATGCTGATGTCCGTCAGGGTGTCCAGCAGGCGGATGCCGCTGGTGACGCCCGCGATGGCGCCCACCGTGAGGTTGCTGATCCGGTTTGCATCGGTGCGGTCCTGATCCCCGCCGGTCAGGGCCTTGGAGGCCGAAAAATCGAACTCCTCACCGCTGACCAGAAGCGTCTCTTTGGGATTATTGTTGGGGGCCAGGAAGCGGTAGGTGTAATTCGGCACCACGTGGGCCGCACCGTCAAACGGTGCCTGGACACCAAAGAGCCGCTGATAGGCGGCATGGGTATCGGCGGTCGCGTCGGGAATGTGGGCGCTGATCTCACCGGCGGCTAGGGGGATTGAAAAGTGCAGCTCCGGTTTGTCCGACAGGCTGGCCGCCACCAGGTGGACCGTGAAAGTGCCGGCCGCGGTGACCTGGGCCAGCAGTTTGTGATTCAATTCCGTTTGAGGCGCAAAATCGTTGGTGAACATATCTTCAGCGCTGGCCGCGGCAGCGGAGGTCAGGGTAAACTGCACCGGCATTCCGCCGGCGGACAAACGGAGCATTCTTCCTCCCAGATCCGTCCCGATTTGGCCGGGGGCCAGGGCGAAATCGACGGTACCGTTCAACTGTGCCACCCATTGTTCGACGGCCGGTATGGTAAGCGGCCCGTCCGCATTCTGATGTCCGGTATTGAGCACCTGGCCGACGGCATCCGTCCCGCTGTGGGAAGACACGATGAGGCTGCCGCTGGCGCCGGTGTTGATGGAGTTCAAATTGATCCGGTTGCCGTTGGGTTTGGCGATTTTTTTCTTGCTCTTGCTGACTTTCTGATAAGCGTCATTGATGGCCTTGGCGACATTATCCGCCGTGCTTTCACCGCTGAATGTCACGTCAAATGTCGGGCTGTCATCCACGGTGAGCCGCAGCACGCCGTTGACGCCGCCGCCGGGGATATCGATATTGCCGGTGATGGCCGCCGTGTTATCGCCGCTGCCCACGGTCACGTAACTGTAAAATCCGGCCCCGAACAGCGCCGTGATTGCGTCCCGCATGGCCGCTGTTGTCCGGCGCAGATGGATGTCTTCATCGGCCATCAGCACCAGCCGCTGCCCGTCGGTATAGGCGATGTCGCTTCCCATGGCCGTGTTGATTTCCCCTGCCACCGTATAGGGTGTTGCCAGGTTCGTTATCGGGATGCTGACGTCGGTGCCGTCGCCCAGCGCGCAAGTGAGGGTGGGCCCGGTGGGCGCAGTCACCGGCGGCGCGGCCAACCCATAGGCCAGGGCGGCGGTTTCTTTGGCGGCCGGTTCTACCCGCCAACTGGACTCCTGCAGGCCGAAGATGTCGAACGTGGCATCCTGGTTGCCCGGCGCGCTGAATATGATCTGCGAATCATCATCGGCCGTGGGGGAAGTGATCACGACCTCGTCGTCGCCGGATACGGCAGCCACGGGAACCTTGATGTCGTCTTCAAAAGCCTTGTTGATATTATCGCGGATTTCGTTGGCCGTGACGGCCCCGGCGGTGACGGCGTTGGCGGCACAGTCAATGTCGTAGGGCCCGAAGCCATCGATCTGAAGCTTGATGTTTTTGACATTTTGCAGGTTGGCGCCGGCCGGCAGCTCTCGACCGGTCAGGGTGGGATTGTCGGGCAGGCTGGTGGATTCGGTGCGGATGTACAATGACCGTTTGGTAACGCGGTCGACGTAGAAAATGTTGTCGTCGACCATGGACAGGTCTTCGTAAGTCTCTACGATCTCATCGCCTTTCAACACATACATGTTGAATGCGCCATCGGCTGTTGTGGCCTCGCCGATGGCGATGCGCAAATCGTTGCCCCAACTGCCGGGCGAGACGGCCTTGGCGGTCATGGTGCGCAGCCCTTCTTCGGTGTAAAGATTCACCTCGGCGGACTCCGCATCGGCCTCCACCCGGACTACGTAACAGGCGGTTCCCCCGTTCTGAAAGAAATGAAAAACGGAATATGCCAGGTAGGATTTTCCGACAAATTTATCCGACATATACCCGCCGTAGGTCTGGTAAAATTCGGAAAAATTGGTGATAAACCGGGCTTCATCGAGCGGACCTTTTTGGGCGATGCCGACAAAAGCGGCGGTCGATGTGCCCACCGCCTCGATGGGCCTGGCGCCTCCGGGGACCTCTTCTATGTAGACACCTGGATGTAAATAAGTTGGCATTTGATTGTCCTCCTGTCTTTAATTAGGTTTTTCCGCCTGATTGGTACTTATGGAAAAGCGTTTCATGCGTAGCGCTTACTCAAAGTGATGAAAATCGCTCATATTATTGTCTATTTATTGAAATCACATCATGTTTGCATAGGATTTGTGACTATGGGTGACAAATATAATAGATCCGCCGAAGGCGAACCATAAATATTCAATTATCAATTATCAATCTTCAATTCCGGCTCTGCCGGGTCCCCGGCCGCCTTCTCATTCATCTTCAATCGCGTCGAATTGGGCTTCATATTCTGCAATCGATTTCATGAGCAACTCAAAAAAGAGCTTGGCATAAACCGGACTGGTAATAATCCTGGTGCATAGCTCCGCCTGGTCGATTTCAGAGTAGGATTGCCCGAAATCGAATATAAACTCATGCTTGCTGTAGCCTACGGCAAAATGATTGGCGTATTTTCCCTCGGACATATGGCATTTTGGTGAGGCATTATCATTTGGGTCCATATTCCCCTCATGGTTTAACAAATCAATTTCAAGCCAAGCTGAATCGTGTTCGGACCCTACCATTCAGGGGGTCAGCAAAAGCAATGCCAGGCCGATGGGCAACTAGGTTTTATTGAGCTAACAATCTGATATTATATAATTAATTTGATCGGATCGGAGTAGAGGTGCAGATTAACCCGGGGCCTTAGAATTCTAAACGATGTTACGCCGAAACTCGCTTCCGGTGGGTCGACACAAGGCAGAGACCATCAAGTCAGCAGAAAAATTATTGAAAAATATCAGAATGTTGAAGAGTAGCAATCGAAAAGCCGCCAAATGATGGCCCCCTGTAACTTTGCCCTGTTACATGCCGCTGTTACAGGTTACATGAACGAGTGGGTCGGCAGACTGGGTTGTGGTCGAGGATAGAGGGGGGAGAAGATGAGAAGGTGAGAGGGTGAGAAGGTAAGAAGGTCAGAAGGTCAGAAGGTGAGAGGGTGAGAGGGTTAGAAAGTGAGAAGGTGAGAGGGTGAGAGGTCGGTTGGCAGAGAGCATGGCGCATGGAGCATAGCGGTTGCTACCTGGAATAGGTTTGAATTAGAAAACCTTTCAGCTCTGATCTTTCACCTTTGAGCTTTGAGCTTTCACCTTTGAGCTTTGAGCTTCTTGCTTCCTGCTTTGAGCTTTGAGCTGATTGCTACCGTGGCGGATTGCGTTTTTCAACAATGTTGTATTTTACAATCTTTCGATAAAGCGTCATGCGCGACCAGTTGAGCCGGCTGGCGGCTTTGGCTTTATTCCATCGGGTCGAATTCAAGGCCGCAATGATGTGATTTCGTTCATCCCCGGCCGCTGTTTTTTTTGACTTCATTCTGTCCTGAAATTGCCGGGGCAAATGAGTAAGGCCTATTTTACTGCGTGGTGGAATGACAAAGACGGCCTCCAGCAGGTTCATCAGCTCGCGAACATTTCCGGGCCAATCATAGCGCATCAGGCAGGTCAGGGCTTCGTCGGTCAGACCCTGGACTTCATGCCCGGTTTGTCGATTCAGCCGGGCGATGGCCGCGGCGGCAAGATCGGGTATATCTTCCTTGCGCTCGCGCAGCGGTGGAATGTGCACCCGCACCACATTGAGCCGGTAAAAGAGGTCTTCCCGGAATTTTCCGTCGGAAACCAGATGCTCCGGTTCTTTGTTGGTGGCGGCGATGATTCTCATTTCCAAGGGAATATTTTTTTTGCCACCCAGCCGGATGATCATCTTGTTCTCAATTATCCGAAGAATCTTGGCCTGGGTAATAGCGCTCATATCGCCGATCTCATCCAGAAAAACACTGCCGCCGCCCGCTTGCTCGAATTTGCCCTGTCTGGTGTCCTGGGCCCCCGTGAAAGCGCCGCGGTCATAGCCGAACAATTCGCTTTCAACCAGGGTTTCGGGCAAGGCGGCACAATTGATCGAGACCATCGGTTTAGCGTGCCTTAGACTGCAGCGATGGATCATATCGGCCGCCAGTTCTTTGCCCGTCCCGGTCTCTCCGGTCAACAAGACCGTGGAGTCGGTTGAGGCCACTTTTTGCAGGTAGCTTCGGATTTCCTGCATCGGCTGGCTGTCGCCGATCATTCTGCGGTTGTTGCGGCAGGCTGCGCCATTCTTTTTGACCGCACCGGCGACGGGAGGTTCCTGGCCGTTCAGACACTCGCGAATTCGCTCCATCACTTCGGTGCTTTGGAACGGCACGTTGAAATAATCTGTAACACCGGCCCTGAAAGCGGAGATAACGCGATCCGCCGTGCTGTATTGCGAGATCATGATAATGGGCAGGGTGCCGTCGATCCCACGAATCTGCCGGACGGACTGCAGGCCGTCTCTATCATCATCGGCCAGGGATGTAATGATCACGGCGGCCGGAGGCTGATTTTTGACGAGCTGGAACGCTTCATTTTGATTCCGGGTTGCAATGACTTGGAGGCCATTGCCGCCGAAACGGTCTTTGAGGTTCTGGCCTTGAATATTGTCTTTTCCAAATATGAGTAACTCCGATGTCTCCATGGTAACCTCCTCATTTTAACCATGAACACCGGTTTAGCAGTCGGGTTATCACGCAGAATCGTCGAATGCAGGATTAGAACGGAGAGTAAAAAAGAACCAATCGCAGAAATAGCGAGAGGAAACGGTTAGATTGTGCCGTGAAACGGACGCACCGGGTGTTGCTAACTTATCGGATTATCTCCTACTAATGCAAGTTTATTATATTATGGGTGTTTCAGATTCATAGTTCAAATATAATGCCAAAAGATGAAAAAAATATTTTTCATCAACCATGATAAAACAATAATATGTGTTTCCAATTAGTTAGATCCAAGTAAGGGTAAACAAGCCAACCCCGGGCGTGTCCCCGGAAGCCAATGCGCTATCAATTTGATTTACACCTCGCCTGGTGGATATAAATTGATTAGACAGCCGAAAGGGTGATAAAACGCGGCAGGGTTTCCCCAACCCGGATAAACAGGGATTGGCAACAAAGACACTAAGACACAAAGAAAATAACTTTATAAAAAAAACTTCGTGCCTTGGTGTCTAGGTGGCGAAAATCTTTTATATGATAAATCCTTCGCAAACATGATGTGATTTCAATAGATAGGCACTAGGCTTTTTACTCAGACAGCGTCTGGAAAAAGCGGCCCCTGCGGAGCAGCCAATCCGAAGTTCATGGGATTTTGGTTTCAGGTGTCCCCGCTTTCGCTTCGCACCAGACGGGATCGTAGACAGGTGTCAGGTGTCAGCCCAGTCGATGGCCGTTAGCGTCCAGTCTGATCAAAGAAAAGAAATTCAATCCGCAAAGCGTGGGTTCATAGATGGTGGGAGCGGTTTTCAAGCGCGATTACCCAGGAGGGTAATCGTGGCCGGCCGATCTGATCAGAAAAGAAACTGTTGTGGATCGATTTCGAAATCGACGGTTGTTGGGTTTCGCATTTCAAGATGACGCCGGAAAAATGCAGGTTGGGTAGAGTGTAACGAAACCCAACAAAGCCCGGAGTTGGCTCAACCCAACCTACAATGGTAACCTAGCCTAAGATGCAATCAACTCCAGCTTTTGAAATGCAGTTTCACACGAGCGGCGGCCCCCGGCTAAAGGACAGCCGGTCTGATCATAGAAAAAAAACTAATGAACGTCGAACATCGAACGTCCAACATCGAACATCGAATAATGTATTCTGTCTATCTTATTAAAAAGACTGAGCAAAGCGATTCCACCCTTCGACATTCTGCGGTTCGATATTCGATATTCTGCGGTTCGCTTTATATGTAGTTTCAAAAGAGGGGTGCGGGGAGCGCGGGTCTGTCATCTGTCATCTGCCCTCTGTCATCTGCCCTCTGTCATCTGTCATCTGCCCTCTGTCATCTGTCCTCTGCCCTCTGTCCTCTGCCCTCTGTCCTCTGCCCTCTGTCATCTGTCATCTGTTCCCTGACACCTGTCTACGATCCCGTCTGGAGCGAAGCGTAAGCGGGAAATCTTCCGTAACTGACAACATGTTGTCAGAAAAACGTAGCTATACGCCTAAAGTGTCCTGCCGATTTCGGAGGTATCATTTTTCGATTTGCTTTTTTGCATATTTGATCATAGATTGTCTTACTGGCCAAATCATCGAATCCTTTATTTTTTATTTGGTGAACCATGGCATACACCGAGGAAGAACAAAATATTCCCCTTGCCGGAATCGCCGAAAACCTGGACCAGATCAAACGCTTCGATGGTCCGCCCGCCGAATTCTGGCCCGCCTTTCTGGAATGGGCCACTCAGGTGACGGGAGCTAAAACCGGTCTGCTGCTCGTCAAGGAGTCGGATGCGGGCTCCTGGAAAAACCTGATCGCCTGGCCGGCCGAAGACAGTGAACTGATTCGGTCTGCTCAAATGAAATCCCTTGTCGAAGACATTGCGGAAACATCCGCGCACAAAGGCTATGCCTGGCTGGATGCCAATGCGCGGGATTCCGGTGCCCTGCTCGGCGCGCGCATAAAGCTGGAGGAGGAAGACCGCCTCAGCGTGGTGGTTCTCTGGCTGCGTGACAATTCGGGGTTGAGCACCGAAGAGGCCGCCATGCGGCTGCTGCTGGTGATCGACACCCCCATGGTATATCAGCTGGCTCGGCTGGTAAACCAGGCCAAACTGGATGTGGCCAATTTTTCCGAAGCTCTGGATGTGATGGTCCTGCTCAATGACGAGAAAAGGTACGTCGGGGCGGCCATGATATTTTGCAATGAGCTGGCGGCGCGTTACAATTGCGAGCGGGTCAGCCTGGGATGGCTCAAAGGCGCCTATCTGCGCGTGCAGGCTATCAGCCACATGGAACGCTTCGAAAAAAAGATGGACGCGGTTCAATCCCTGGAGGCCGCCATGGAGGAGGCCTTTGACCAGGACGAGGAGATCCTGTGGCCGCCTCCGCCGGGCACATTTTTTGCGGCCCGCGACCATGAAGCCTTTGCCAGGGAGCAGGGCGTGTCCTACATGGCTTCGGTGCCCATTCGCTTGGATGACGCTCCGGTCGGCGTGCTGACCTGCGAGCGGTCTTTGGAGCCCTTTTCGGAAGAAGACGCCCGTGGACTGCGCGTCATTTGCGACCAGGCCGGCCGGCGCCTGGGCGACTTGAAGCGCCACGACCGCTGGTTCGGCGCCCGGCTGGCAACCGCTTTCAAAGAAGCGCTGGCCAAAGTCTTCGGGGTCGAGCACACCTTCGCCAAGCTCCTGACGGTGTTGATTTCGGCCGCCCTTCTTTTTGTGATTTTCGGCAAGTGGCAGTACCGGGTCGAGGCGCCTTTCATGCTCAAAACCGATGATCTGGCCTTTCTACCGGCCCCTTTTGACGGTTACATTCAGGACGTCCACGTGGAGGTGGGCGACCGGGTGGCGGACCAGGCGCCGCTGCTGACGCTGGACACGCGCGAGCTTCTGCTGGAGGAATCCAATGCCCTGGCCAACCGCAATCGCTACAAGCGCGAGGCCGAAAAGGCCCGTTCCCAGAAAGCGCTGGCCGACATGCAGATCGCCCAGGCGCTGGAGGCCCAGGCGCGGGCACGTTTTGACCTGGTGCACTATCACATCGAACATGCCCGGGTTAAGGCGCCGTTCGCCGGGATCGTGGTGGAAGGCGACCTGGAAGAACTGCTGGGCGCGCCGGTTCGCAAGGGCGATATCCTGTTCAAAGTGGCCCGGCTCGAGAAGATGTACGCCGAGTTGAAGGTCGACCAGCGCGATGTTCACGAGATCAGCGATCGTCTGACCGGTGAAATCGCTTTCGTCAGCCGCCCCGATCTGAAATTTCCAATTGTGGTTGAGCGCATCGATCCGGTGGCGGCGGCCGATGAGGAGGGCAACGTGTTCGTGGTGCGGGCCGGCTTCTCCGAAAACATTGATTCCTGGTGGCGGCCCGGGATGAGCGGGGTGGCTAAAATAAATGTGGGCCGGCGCAGGCTCCTGTGGATCCTAACGCATCGGACGATTGACTTTTTGCGCCTGTTTCTGTGGTGGTAACATGCCCAAGGAAAGTCGAACATTCAGTGAATCATGGCACCGGGTGGCCGGGCTGCGGGTCAGCCTGCGCCCCACCGTCAAGGTGCGCAAGCAGCTTTTTCGCGGCGAAATCTGGTACATATTGAGCGACCCGTTCAACAACCAGTTTTTCAGGCTGCGCCCCGAGGCCCATGATTTTGTTATCCAGCTGGGGCCGCGGCGCACGGTGGAGGAAGTCTGGCTGGACTGCCTGCAGCGCCGGCCGGACGAGGCGCCCGGCCAGGAGGATGTTATCCAGCTGCTGACCCAGCTTTATTTTGCCAATTTGCTGTATTTTGAAGTGCCGGCCGACAGCGCCAAGCTTTTTGAGCGCTACCGGCGCCGGCGGCAGCGGGAAATTAAATCCAAGCTGCTCAGTATCATGTTCGTGCGCCTGCCGCTGATCGACCCGGATCGTTTTTTGCGCCGCATGCTGCCGCTGTTCAAATTGATTTTTTCACCCCTGGGGCTGATCGCCTGGCTGCTGGTGGTAGCGGCGGCGGGCAAACTGGTGATCGATCGTTTCGACCAGGTGGCGGACCAGGTCCAGGGGATCCTGGCCCCCGACAACCTGTTTTTGCTGTACGCCGGGCTGGTCATCATCAAAACCCTGCATGAATTCGGCCACGCCGCGCTTTGCCGGCGCTTCGGGGGCGAAGTCCACACCATGGGGGTGATGCTGCTGGTCTTCACGCCCCTGCCCTACATGGACGCCACGTCCAGCTGGTCGTTTCGCAGCCGCTGGCAGCGCGCGCTGGTGGGCGGCGCCGGGATGATCGTCGAGGTTTTCGTGGCCGCTCTGGCCACCTTCCTGTGGGCCTACACCGGTCCCGGCACCCTCCACAGCCTGGCCTACAACATCATGTTCATCGCCTCGGTGTCGACGGTTTTGTTCAATGCCAACCCCCTGCTGCGCTTTGACGGCTATTACATCCTTTCCGATCTGCTGGACATCCCCAATCTGCACACCCGCGCCAAGGGTCACCTGCGCCACCTGGCGGAGCGCTACCTGTTCGGTTACAAGGATTCCAACAGCCCGACCGAAAGCCTCAAGGAAGCCGGCTGGTTGACAATTTTCGGAATCTTGAGCGGCATCTACCGGGTGGTGGTATTTACCGGCATCATTCTGTTCGTGGCCGATAAATTCCTGCTGGCCGGGCTGCTGATGGCAATGGTCTGCGTGATTTCCTGGGTGGTGGTGCCCGTGTACAAGCTCGTTAAATATCTGGCGTCCAGCCCGCGCCTGGCCCGCACCCGGCTGCGGGCCGTGACCGTCGTTGTCTGTTTTTTGGCCGCCTTGACGACGGTGCTGGCGATTGTGCCGTTTCCCAATCGATTTCGGGCCCCCGGCGTGCTGGAGGCCGTCAACTATGCCCGGATCGTCAACGACGCCCCCGGTTATTTGAGAAGCGTCCTGGTGGCCTCCGGCCGGCTGGTGCAGGAGGGCACCCCTTTGGTTGAGCTGTCGGACCGCGAACTGGAGCTTGAAATTGCAGCCGTCGAAGCCCAGCGCGCGGAGAGCGTGGCCATGTACCGCAAGGCCCTGCGCCGGCAAAAGGCCGATCTGCAGCCGATTCGCAAGCGCCTGGAGACGATTGTGGCCAAACTGGCGGACCTGAAAAAACAGCAGGCGGACCTGGTGATCCGGGCCAGACAGGCCGGGATCTGGGTGGCGCCGGAGGTTCAGGACATGGCCGGTGCCTGGCTGTCCCGCGGAACCGTGATCGGAACCATTTTGGATCCGGCCGCCTTTCGATTTTTGGCGGTGGTTTCCCAGGACGAGGCCGCGGAGCTGTTCGGCGGCCGGATTCAGAAGGCCGAGGTGCGCTTGTTCGGCCAGGCCGGAGAGAACCTGACGACGACCAAACTGATGTTTATTCCATTTCAGCAGGAAAAACTGCCGTCGGCCGCCCTGGGCTGGCTGGCCGGGGGCGAAGTGCCTGTGGCGGCGACCGACGAGACCGGCCTGCAGACCGTCGAACCGTTTTTTCAGATCCATGCCACCCTCGAGTCCACCACCCGGGCCGCCCTGCTGCACGGCCGCGCGGGCAAGCTGCGCTTTACCCTGAACCCGAAACCGCTCCTGCTGCAGTGGGGCCATAAAATCAGGCAAATATTACAAAAAAGGTACCAGATTTGAATCTGCCCTCCCAGGAATACCGCCGCACCCGGATCGTCATGCCGGATAAATTGCATCAGGGGCTGGACCGTGTGGTCTATTCCCTGGTGGGCGGTTATCAGCGGCACAAAGGCGGGCGCCGTCGTCTGGCAGCCGAAGCCGCTGCGATCGTCGATGAGGCCGCGAAGCTGCGTCACCTTTCCGAGCGCCGCATGCGGGAGCGCCTGGGCGCACTGCAGGCCCATTTTTACCGGCAGGCGCCGGGATATGAGCAGCATGTGCCCGAAGCCATGGCGCTCCTGGTGGAGACGGCGCACCGCACCCTGGGCCTGCGGCCCTATCCGGTTCAGGTCATGGGGGCCCTGGCCCTTTACCGCGGCTACCTGGCCGAAATGGCCACCGGCGAGGGCAAAAGCCTGACCGCCTGTCTGCCGTCGGTGCTGGCGGCCTGGAGCGGCAGGCCCTGCCATTTTGTGACCGTCAACGATTATCTGGCCGACCGCGATGCCGTTGAAATGCGCCCCTTTTACGCCTTTTGCGGGGTGTCGGTGGGCAGCGTCATGAGCCGGATGGACCCGCGGGAACGGCAGCTGAACTACGCCAAAGACATGGTCTACACCACCTTGAAAGAGCTGGTGGCGGATTTCCTGCGGGACCGGCTCATGCTGGGCGCCTATTACCACCCTTCCCGGCGCCTGCTCCGACAGATGCTGCTGCCGCAGCAGCGCGAGCAGTCCGGGCTGGTGTTAAGAGGTCTGGACACGGTCATCGTGGATGAAGCCGACAGTGTTCTGATCGACGAGGCGGTCACCCCGTTGATCATCTCCCGGACCCAGGAAAACCGCCCCCTGGTGGATGCCTGCCGGCGGGTTCACCATATCACCCAGTCCCTGGCGGCGGGGGTCGACTATAAGGTAGACGCCAGATACCGCGAGATCAATCTGACCCGCGAGGGGCGGGACAAGATCGCGGCCCAGTCCCGGCACCTGCCGGGCTTCTGGCGCGGTGTGGCCCGACGGACCGAGTTGGTCAAGCAGTCCCTGACGGCCCGGGAATTTTACCTGCGTGACAAACAGTACGTGGTTCATAACGGCAAGGTCACAATTGTCGATGAATTCACCGGCCGGCTGATGCCCAACCGGACCTGGCGCCACGGTCTGCACCAGGCGGTGGAGGCCAAAGAGGGGCTGGATGTCAACGATCCCAGTGAGACCCTGGCCCGGCTCAGCTTCCAGCAGTTTTTCCGTTTTTTCCGCAAACTCAGTGGGATGACGGGCACCGCCAAGGAGGCCGCCTCTGAGTTGTGGCATATCTACGGCCTGCCCGTGATTGCCATTCCCACCCACCGGCCGTGCATCCGCAAGCTGGCCCCGGATGTCGTTTTCGACACGGCCGAGCAGAAATGGCAAGCCGTGGCCGAAGAAATCGTGGGCTTGAGCCAAACCGCCCGGCCCGTGCTGGTGGGCACCCGCAGCGTCCGGGCCAGCGAGAAGCTGGCCGACATGCTGACCGCCCGGGGCCTGGAATACAATCTGCTCAATGCCGTGCGGCACAAGGAAGAAGCCCGCATCGTGGCCGCAGCCGGCGAGCAGGGGCGCATTACGATTGCCACCAACATGGCCGGGCGCGGTACGGACATCAAGCTGGGCCGGGGCGTGGCGGATTTGGGCGGCCTGCACGTGATCGCCACCGAGCGGCACGAGTCCGGCCGCATCGACCGGCAGCTCTTCGGCCGCTGCGCCCGGCAGGGCGATCCCGGCAGCGCCCAGGCCTTTTTGAGCACCGAAGACGAGCTGCTGCGACGGTTTGTGCCAACCTGGCTGCGGGATCGGCTGCAGAAAACCGTGGCATCAAAAGCGCCCGGCACCCGTCAACTGGCGCAAGTCGCCATTTCCCGCGCCCAGCGGTCCGCCCAGCGCATGGCCTACCGCCAGCGCCGCAGCGTGCTTCAGATGGATACCTGGCTGGAGGAGGCGTTGTCGTTTTCCGGCTCCAGTTTGCGGTTTTAAGCGGTTACAGTTCCGGCAATAAACCACCACTTCCAATGTTCGAGCCGAAAAAGTTCTACCGATGCGGTGGGAGAGTGATGCTCCTCCCGCAGAGCGGGAGGCCCAAGAAGCCCCCCTGGAAAGGGGCTGGATTAAACGCTCATCAATTAAAATCCGAAATATGAGGTACGAAATGCGAAATGTGATAAAAAAGTATGGGACGCAGATCTTCACAGATTTTCCAAGATAATTTATTCCAGGTCCGCCTGGCGGCGGAAAGAAGCAATGCAGTATAGTCTGCGAGTGTAATTCGCTTTTTTTCGCCGAAGGCGACGGCGTTAATTGGTTTTAAAATCTGCGTGCATCTGCGTAAATCTGCGTCCTAAATTACGGATTTCGGATTTAAACGGTTGCGCCAGTGGGCTGAAGTTTCCAGACAGCTTCCATAAATCCTCCTTATGAAAAGCCTAACCGGTCTAGGCTGACAAAAATAATTTGTCAAACTTTCTCAGACATTAAATGATTGTAATTGACCTTCGGCATTATATGTTTCCCATTTTGCTTTTTTGTTGACTTTAATATTTAACTTAGAATATATTACCGATCGGTAATATTATTGTTCTTAAGTCTTCTTACACAATTAATTTTCCCGATCAGTAATAATATAATATAGACCACGCTGTTGACAAATAGTTTTCCCGTTCGGGAATAATTTTATATTTATAATAATTTCAGAATTTTGTAAAATCGGGATTGAATTGTATAATGGTTCAAACGACTCAAAATAAGAGCAAGGCCTGGGTGGAAGTTGCCGACCTGAAAGTCATCGGAGCCATGCTGCGTATAAAACGAAAACAAATGAAGTTAACTCAGAGCGATGCCGCCGGGCTGTGTAATGTCGGAACGCGATTCATTTCCGAGCTTGAAAATGGAAAGCCAACGATGCATTTTGACAAAGCACTCAAAGTTCTGAATCGCTTCGGCTTGATTTTAGGCGTCCGGGAAAGGTGATAATGGCATTGGGAAGATTGAGCGTGTATCTGCACAATTCGGTAGCAGGACAATTATGGCTCGATGATACCAGCCGTTTTTCTTTCCAATATGACCCCGGCTACCTAAAAAATCCGGCCGCGGTTCCGCTTTCACTGTCATTGCCATTGAGGCAAGCGCCATTTATACATGGTTCGGCCAGACCGTTTTTCAGCAATCTATTACCGGAAGGAGAAGTTAGATCGCTGATCGCCAAAATCAAACAAATTTCTGAGCACAATGATTTTAAGTTGCTTGAAGCAATCGGAGGGGAATGTGCCGGCGCGATCTCCATTGTTCCGGAGAACAAGACTCTCAGCGCAGAAAGTGATTATGTCGCCTTATCAAATAGAGAAGTAGAGGATATCCTCGAGCAGAATGCAATACGCCCGGCATTAATCCTAAAGGATGAGCTTCGACTTTCTCTCGCGGGAGCTCAGAATAAAATTCCGGTATATATTGATGCCGGCGGATTTTACTTAACCTACGGGATTGCGTCAAGCTCCCATATTCTGAAACCCCAGTCACCGTATTTTGAAGATATGGTTCAAAATGAGCATTTTTGCATGAGGCTCGCCGAAGTTGTTGAACTGACGGTACCCAAGTCTACAATATGGCAAGGGGTAAAACACATCGCATACATCGTAGAGCGTTATGATAGAATAAAAACCAGAGACGGAATAATAGAACGGCTCCATCAGGAAGATCTTTGCCAGGTGCTGAGTTGCATGCCCGACCAAAAATATGAAAACGAAGGCGGACCCGGCTTGGCGGATTGCAATCGGGTCATAGACATACATAGCTCACAGCCAATTTTGGACAAACAGGCACTGATTAAATGGGTTATTTTTAATTATTTCCTTGGCAATGCCGATGCCCATGGCAAAAACCTGTCAATGATTCGGGGAATAGATGGAAGTATTCGTTTAGCGCCATTTTACGACTTGATATCTACAAGAGCGTACCCGGATATATCGAAAAAAATGGCTATGAAAATCGGAAAGGAAACCCAATTTAATTGGATTATGGAACGTCACTGGAAACAGATGGCGGATCAACTCGACATAAAATTTTCATATTTAAAAAAACTTTTAAGAGAGGTGGCTGAAGCACTCGAGACGGCTATGATGGAAGTGGCAGATTCCATCATTTTAAAATACGGCGGAGAAAAAACAATTCAGAAAATCTGCAAAATTATAAACACTCACGTCGGACATGTAAGAACGTATCTTTAGGATGAAACTAAAGGCGATCACTATCGATGACGAAGCCTTTGTACGAGATGACCTACGCGACTTGCTGGCGGCCCGCGAGCTGGTCGATGTTGAAATCCTCTTTACCCAATCGAAATACAGCAAGATATTCAGGAGCCTATCTACATATAGTCCTATAACCCGAGCATTTTTGTATATAATAATGAATATTATTTAGTTTTTATAGCAATATAAAATAAATGTTGACAACGTGATCGCGTTTTATGTAAAGACTTTAAGTGTCACAAAATCTCCAATTAATTTTGAAATTTGGAATCATCCATTTCTACAATTGACAGTCTCGTAAAAAGTCGAAAAATAACCTATTTGCGAGGGTGTTTAGTAATTGGTGTTTAGTGTTTAGGGGTATAACTGATTACTATCAAATGATAAATGTCGTACCAAATACCAAACACGAAACACCAAACACTTGATGAATTCGGCTTTTTACGAATTAAACACAACCAATCAACTGATCAACCAATAAACTGTTACTGTGACTTGAAAACCAGGTCATCCGACTAGAACCGTTCCATTGACGCTAACGTGCTTATTACAGGGGGAGCACACATACGTTGAAACGGTCCGGTCCTCATAATCGGTTTGAGTTGGAGAACCTTGAACCGCGGATTCTGTTGTCGGCGGAAACGGCGGCGGCATCGCCGTGCGATCTGCTGGACGAATGCGAATCCGATTTTGGCACCGATCTGCTGCCTCAATTCGATGAAGTGGTGCTCGGCGACGAGGACCGGCTCGACCAAAATTCCTACCAGAACCAAACCGCCTACGACCCATCCCAATCTCTTGACGACATTTTTGCCGGGCTCGGTGAATACGATCTAACTGAAGAAGATGACGATTCCGTGGACGCAAATGCGCTTGTGGAAGAGGACGATCATTCAATCGGATTCGAGGACAAACTCGATCAAGCGGACGGATTCGAGGACGAGCACGAGCACGATGATGTGGCTTCGTCAGAATCCGAAGCTTCCGTCTATGAAGAATCAGTGATCACATCGCAACAGCAGGATCAGATTGTCAGAGGGCTGAATGCCCTGTCGCGGTTGGGAGGCGTGCTGGAAAAATTCGATGCGTTTGGCGCGACGATCACGCCAACCATGGACCGCACCGTAGGCGAGTTTATCGGATTGGCTGAAATTTTGGATACCCGGTTGGCAAAACCGGTATATGACTATTTCAACGACGCCGTTGACCCGCCCGACAGCCGCGGCGTACTTCAGACAATTGAGCAAATTTCAGGAAATTACGGTGACTTGGACATAGACATCGATTGCCTGGATGACGGGGTGACCCCGTATGGTGGTGTGTTGCAATTTGATTTGAAAATCAATGTAACCCGTACAGGTGGAGTTCGCGCCCACTGCCCGACCGAAATTGTTGAAGAAAATTCAATTAAAAATCAAATAGTTATCGGTTTAAGCGCCGATCTGAAGCTCGATTACAGTTTCGGAGTTGATTCAACCCGATCGGGCGAATTTTTTGCCGTTGTGCGCCAATTCGACGCCGCCCTGGCCATCGAATCCAACGGAGACGATGCTGAGAGCGGTCAAGAATCGGTTCGAACATCACAGGCAGAAGGGGCCCAAAGCACGGAACCGGACGCGCGGGTCAGCGTCCATTTCGCAGACACGGTCACCGCCGACGGTCGCATCACCCTGGAAGAAATCGAGGCGATTACCGACGAGACCGTGGTGGATTTTATCGACCTGGCCGCCGCCGGAGTGATCTTCTACGGGATCTTTGTGCCCGAAGATCCGCAGGTCAATTCAGTGGATTCGGATGGCGCTTTCACAATACAACAAAAAGCCGCTGCATCGACCGTCGAAAGTGAGCGCGATGGGCAGCAAGGACCGGAAGAGCCGTTGCCAACCGCCCAAACTTTTTGGGACGGCCAAAGTGAGTTTGATGCCCGTGATGAAGAGATCTTCCACGGTCTTGATCCACCGATTTTGAGCACTGTCTCATTACCTCGAGCTCAGGAATCTAACAGCGCCTGCCTTTTAAGCGACGGCCTGCCAACTACTACTTGCGTACAAAGCTTGCTAACCGAAGAGCAACTTGCTCCTGTCTTCGAGACCGCCCTCCAACTTTGGTCCACCGCATCTGTTATCGACGACCTTTCTGACAAACTAAAAGACATTACCATCCATATTGCTGATTTACCCGATGGTGTTCTCGGCCAGACCCGTGGATACGATATTGACATCGATGTAGATGCTGCCGGGCATGGCTGGTTTGTCGATCCCACGCCTACCGACAACCATGAGTACGGACTGGTCCTCGGTGCGGCTCGGTTGGCAGCAAAGCTCGACAGCTTGGCGTATGGACGCACAGACCTGTTGAGTGTGCTGCTCCACGAGATGGGTCACGCCCTTGGGTTCGATCACGATTCCGGTCTTGAGGTTATGGACGAGAAGCTGGTTGTTGGCGAACGGGTCTTGCTTCAAGTCGAAGCCAGTCCTTCGGCACCAACACCGGTATCGGCCGCGGCAATCACCAATACGCCGACGATCCTAACTCTCGACCTGTCCAACGCAACAGCAACCAATGCCGATGTCGGCATCACTATCACCATTCATGCGGACGGCACGGTCAGCGTTACCGGCTCGAATGAGGATGCGACCAACCAGGGCGGCATAACTACCATCATCGGCAGCCCCGGCAAAGACACGCTGGTAGGACCTGACCTGGTAACCGTATGGGATCTCGATGGCATCAATACCGGCGCGCTGACCGTCGGCACCAACACTATCAGATTCAGCAATATCGAGTATCTTACCGGAGGCACAGAAAAAGACACGTTTGATTTCGGTGTCAACGGCGGTGTGACGGGCACCATCGATAGCGGTGGCGGCATTGGCATGCTCGACCTCACTTTGGGTGAGTTTGTGACGCTAAGCGGTGATTACTCCTTCGAAAAAAGCGCCGACCCGATAAACTTCAAACTGAGCGACGGCAACACGGTGTCGGCGGACTATCTGACCATCGGCGCCAGCAGTGGTAATGTGTTCTTGGGTACCGGCGGCGATACCACCAATCCCACTGGATTCAATGCCAGCCTCGACGAATTCGCTTTGGCCATCATCACTGCAAATGATGGCAGTGGCCGTACCTGGCATGCCGTGACCGGGACCCTTGACAGCGCATATTTTTCGGGAGTTGATGGCCTTACCATCAAAGGCACCAGCCTCGTATTCAACGTCAACACCGCTGCCGATGACGGCACAGTGGTGGACTTTGATGGCACACCGCTGGAAATAAAGACCGGTCCCCTGGAAACCGACAAGTTGACCCTGAACTTTGCAGGCACAAAAGGCGAGCTTCTGCATCTGAGTGGAAACGCGGCGCTGAATGTGTTCGGGTTCGTTCTGGCCCTGGGTGATTTAGAGTTGTTGAAAGCAACAGTGCCGGTTGTCAACGGCGGTGCGGGCAACGTCAATCTGAACAATGCCTCGATGCTGAAAATGAGCCTGGGTGTTGCCAATCCGGTCCAGGTGTTCGCCGGTACGGGCGGCGCCTTCGACGATCCGGACAACCCCACGGTCTTGGACACGAGCAACGCGGTCGGTTTCACAACCGAGGCGAGCTTTACCCTGGCGATCGTGCAGGACTCTGTGACACCTGCGAACAAATACGCTGGCTTGGATATAGAGCTGACCCGGGCGCTGTTTGGCGGCATCGATGGGCTGGTATTTGAAGCCAGCGGGACGGTTTTGGTCAACTGGGCGTCGGACGGCAACCGGCTGAACTGGTACCGGGCCTGGGACAACGAGCCGCAACCCGATGAGGATAAGCGGCTGCCAAAGTTCAGCGAGCAGCTAACCGAGGTGGTCCAGTATTGGATCAGTGGCGATGTGGCGCTGAACGTGTTTGGGTTTGTGGCGGCGGTGGGCGGATTTGATATGTACCGCGGCCAGCTGACGATTGATGACGATACAAATGCCGGCACCCGCGGATTTGATGCGGAGGCTTTGACCATCGAGCTTGAGGTCGGTCACCTGTTTGCGGGCACGGGCGCCAGACTGGTGGATGCGGCTGAAGGTGAAACCGCCTATGCGGGCTACAAGCTCCAGACCGAGGGGGCGGTAGGCTTCAGTATCAATGTCGACGACGGCAGCGCCGATCCCACGCAATTGAGTTTGGCGATCGTTACGGATACGGATGAGCAAACGGCTTCCGAGGCGAGCTATGTGGGCCTGGATGTCGAGCTGACCCGGGCGCTGTTTGGCGGCATCGACGGGCTGGTATTTGAAGCCAGCGGGACGGTTTTGGTCAACTGGGCGTCGGACGGCAACCGGCTGAACTGGTACCGGGCCTGGGATAACGAGCCGCAGCCGGATGAAGATAAGAGACTGCCGGCCTTTAGCAGCCAGCTAACCGAAGCGGTTCAGTACTATATCAGTGGTGATCTGGCACTGGACGTGTTCGGCTTTTTGGTCGCCGTGGGCCGTTTCGACATGTACCGCGGCGAGCTGGTTGTCGATGACGACCGGGTGGCGGCCCCGGACGGATTTAAGGCTGATGTGCTGACCATCGAGCTGGTGGTGTCGCATCTGTTTGCGGGCACCGGGGCCGGTCTGGTTGCCGATGCGACATCGGCCACGGGCTACAAGCTGGTGGTGCCCGATACGGCGGTAGGTTTTGAGATCAATACCACCACGGCCGACGGCGGTGATTCGTCGCATCTGAACCTTGCCGTTGTCACCGATATCGACGAACAGACCCCCTCCGAGGCGACCTATGTGGGTCTGGACGTCGAGCTGACCCAAGCGAAGTTGACCGGCTTTGACGGTTTGATCTTCGGGGCCAGTGCGACGGTGCTGGTCAACTGGGCTTCCGACGACAACCTGCTGGATTGGCACCAGGCGTGGTTCAACGAGCCGGTGCCCGACAAGCCCGGCGCTACCGTCGACGACAAGCTTCTGCCGGCCTTCAGCAGCCAGCTGACCGAAAAGGTTCAATACTACATCAGTGGTGATCTGGCCCTGGACGTGTTCGGCTTTCTGGTCGCCGTGGGCCGGTTTGACATGTACCGCGGCGAGCTGGTTGTCGATGACGACCGGGTGGCGGCCCCGGACGGATTCAAGGCCGATGTGCTGACTATCGAGCTGGTGGTGTCGCATCTGTTTGCGGGCACCGGGGCCAGTCTGGTTGTCGATGCAAGCTCGGCCACGGGCTACAAGCTGGTGGTGCCCGATACGGCGGTAGGTTTTGAGATCAACACCACCACGGCCGACGGCGGTGATTCGTCGCATCTGAACCTGGCCGTTGTCACCGATATTGACGAAC
>Ga0209454_1000106_pt1 | contig 60092 bp, 55 predicted proteins | sample WorMetHERISLAND1_2_FD_187400 | JGI IMG/M metagenome (GOLD analysis project Ga0209454, IMG submission 187400) | Marine gutless worms symbiont microbial communities from Max Planck institute for Marine Microbiology, Germany - Olavius geniculatus... | ecosystem: Host-associated > Annelida >... | reverse complement strand
CCCTATTTTAGGGCAATCTGCTTTAAAATTTAAGTGTTTAGTAGTATTTATAGCAAAAAAAATCAAGTAGTATTTTAATTTATCACACTGTTTTTATTGAAAATTTTATGTTTGTGCGCTTGCTCTATAGATTATTTAATTCATTTCCGAAATGGGCAATATGATGAGGCTTGGGAAGAGGTGCAGAAAATCCATGTAAAAGGGTTATTTTATCACGAGCTTTTGCGAGTAGCGGTACTAGGCAAGCTTGGCAGAACCGATGAAGCTAAGCCCTACCTGCATGAACTGCTCGCCTCTAAACCAGATATCTTAAAAAGGGGTCGTGAGACAATGAAGAAGCTGCTTGCTATTGACGAACACGTGGAGATGATATGTGATGGTTTATATAAGGCCGGGATGGGGGAATTGGAGTAAAAAAATATCAACCGATCATGACAACTTAAATATTTCGACTCCTACATTCTGGAAAATCCGAATCAATTTGATCTGCAAATCTAAATCAAAAGCCTCACACTAATATGTTGTATGAGGCTTCAATGTTAGCCAGGGCTGTCATATTTTAATTTCAAATATATCTGGATGATGACCATAGCAACGAAAACACCATTCATTATAATTACGGGTGTCAAATTTAATGTCACTGCGTAAATTTCATAACAAATACCAGAGATTAACGTACATAGAAGCATGCCCCAAGATATATCATTGGTTCTTCTCGTCTTTTTTGACTTTATCACTTGCGGCAGAAAGCTAAACATTGCAAAAATGCCAGCGACATATGCGATAACATCAATCAACACTTTTTGATTCAATCCACTGCTCCGCTTCTTTCAAATCATAACAGAATTTGCATTCTTCATAAAGATCAGGTTCAGTTAGCATTTCGAACATTCTTGCCATTCCAAATTCAAGCTCACTACTCACTACTATAGCTATATATTTGGCTTTATCTTTTTTGCGAGCCCAATTTGCATAAGCATCCATTTCCTTGTAATTGAGTTTTACCTGTGCACTACTGTAATTTGCAATATAGTTCATCTGTTTTTTCCATAAAGGATCCTCTGTGATAAGAGAAAATGCTTCCATCAGGCCCTGCTTTTCTATCCTTCCTGCATATGTTTCCTTCACAAGGCTTTTTTCTGGAATTATTTCATATGTGAAATCCATGGCTTAGTTTAAGAGAGAGATTATTGTTTAGACAACATGGTTTAGCAGCTATTTAACCCGGGCTCAGACCGTATGTTATCTTTGTATTCTATGGGAATTTCGCTGTTAACCGATTCCTTCGATAATTGTTTCATGCCCAAACACGAAATTCAAGGAATTTTGAAGATAGCATACAACAATACGTAGCGTTCTGCGTTTTTCAATTGGAGCTATAAATTCCATCAACTAATGCAAGCAAATTTGGCTTGCCTAAAGTTGTATGTTTCGTGCCTACATCGAATCTTCGAAAGTGGGGAAGAAATTTGAGATTAGCGTACGTAAGGTGAATTTTGCCAAACTCTTTCCTTGTCGGACCAAGTTATGTGCTTGTGAATTATTAAAAACCTACCATACTTTAATGTTTTCAGCCTGGCGAATTCCGGCTCCTGCGGGGATGGTGAAAATCATTCTTTCTTTCGCAATGTTACCTTTAATAGTTGATCCCAATTTTATTCCTCATGAAAATAGAGAGAGGTACAATATAAAAAATGTGAAAACTTTAAAAACCCGGATCAGATCGATTCTGATAGGCGATGATTAGTCTGTATTTTGACCGGATCAAATTTGCTTGGAGCCTATCGCGTGCAATTGGGTGCGGCTAGGTAGAGGGTTATCGATAAACCTCTAGTGGAGGAGACGGCACTACTGGGTAGTAGAGAAGATATTTCTCAAATTGATTCGGATAGACGCTTAAGCGAATAAATCCCTTCCAGACCTTTGATTGGTTTGGGCTTTTTCGCATGCTTTGTATTGAAAAGCGTCTTAAACCGCTGGTAATGGGTAGATACAAATTCCTTTGATCCAATGATCCCGGAATCCGTAACATAGCGCGTCCGATATCTGACCCCTCTGTTTTTGACTATATCACCAGCCGGGATTTCACTGGCCAAAGAGGCATAATAACAAGGTTGTGCAAAAATTTTATCAGACATCATTGTTATAGTCGAGATGCAACAGGAGGTCAGAGCGCCCGCACAATTCGCTGACGCTGCGCAATCCGAGTCTTGTCAGTATCCCGACTAATTCCTTGTGCCAGGCATTATACAGGTTGATGATACGCTGTGTGCCCCACTCAATATCTATTTGAGTGACAAGCCCCGGGTCTGTTGTCGCAATGCCGCGGGGGCAACCCCGCCCGCTCTCGCAGCGAGTGCACCGCACGCACCCCAAGGCAATCAGTTCAGATGTCCCGGTCACGACACCATCAGCGCCGAGCGCGATGGCTTTGGCAATATCATGCGCCGTGCGTATGCCGCCACTGGCGATCAAGGTAATTTTATCCCTTACGCCTTCATCTACCAGGAATTGATGTACTTTTGCAGTTGCGTATTCGATCGGCATGGCGATATTTTTCTTGGCGATGTCGGGGGCGGCCCCGGTTCCCCCATATCCTCCATCCAGGTGAACAATATGAGTCCCCGCGGAGTAGCTCCCAATGGCGACCATATCGACATCCGTCGGTGTGGACACCTTCGTGGAAATCAAGGCACGCCGGTTTATATGCTTGATCCACTCAATATGCTTCATATGGTCTTCAATGGAATAGACGCTGTGGAACGGAAACGGTGAAAACAAGGGAATCCCGACAACCGCTTCTCTCATGCGCGCGACGGCCGGCGTGTTTTTGTCACCAAGCAGGTGGCCGCCGAGTCCGGGTTTGGCGCCCTGAGCATACTTGAACTCAACAATCGGCACGCGCTGAATTGTTTCCTCACGCACGCCAAAAAGTCCGGTGGCGACCTGTGTGATCATATGGTCATCGTAGGGTCGCAGTCGCTCCATGTACCCGCCTTCCCCGGTGCAGGAAAACGTATTCCATGCGACTGCTGCGCGCGCCCTTGAAAGCTGGGTGGCATTGCTGACCGAACCAAATGACATCCCGCCGCCATACCACGGAACATCAATCCTGATTTTCGGCCGTCCGTCATCGCGCCGGTTGAGCTGGATACTGGTGTCAATCTCATCTTCGTTTATTTCAACCGGAGCTTTATCCGGAAATTTAAACCTGATCCGGTCAAACCCGCCGCCGGAGTCGCCGCATTGATAGTCAAATCCATACGCTTCGGGCGGCAGATCGCCGGTCTGGGCCATTTTCCATGTCGCCAGAATCATATCCGCTGTCCAGCGAAAGTCACCGAGTGCCTTGACCATCGGATTCTCGACCATTCGCAACGCGTTTTGCGGGCACAATGCCACACAATGATGATCGGTATTTTGACATGATTTTCCGACACACAAATGACTTTCGGGCATGGCGAAATATTTGTAGCCCGGTTTCAGCACATGCACGCCGTAGGGGCACACTTGGGCACATTGGCCGCATCGGATGCAATCCGCATCGCTGCGATGGATAATGGTTTTCGCAATTTCATTACGAAAACGGACCGGGGCCGGCTTAATCACACATTCAACTTCGACCTGCGGTACCCGCGTTTTCAGCGTGTTTGGCGGCATTAATTCCCTAAGCGTTTCTTCTTGAACCGAAAATTTGGCCAAAGATTTCCTCCTCAAGTTCTTCAAAAAACATGGCGCGTCCGACATCACCGCGCAGACGACGGGCATCGCGCATTCCCATGGCCCCCATCACTTCAATCAGCTGCAGGTGCCAGGCGGCGATCAGATTCCTCATCCGGCCGACGCCGTAGTCAAAGTCAATTTCTTCAAATCTTGCCGGGCACAACAAATCGGATCTGCAGGTGCTGCACACCCGGCATTCCAGTGCGATCATCAGCGGAAGATGGGTTGATACGAGGTCGGCGCCACAGATGACGGCCTTGGCCATATGCTCGGGCAGTGCAATCCCGCCCCCGGCAATTAACGTCACCTCATTGCGCCGGCCCCCTGCGATGAGTGATTGATGGATCTCACGGATCATATCCCCGATGAAGCGCGGTTTTGCAACACCGATCTCGTCACCGTTCAAGTCTGCCATGACATGGATGACTTCGATACCGGATTCAGCCAGCGCTGCGGCGCGGCGCACCCCGGCGGCATTCAATTCCACCCTGACGGATACAACCAAATGAGGAAAAATCTCTTTTAGGTGTTTCACGCGCTCAGGTGCATTGCCGTCGTCCGGTATTTCCACCAACCTGGTCTTTTTCAAAATATTATCAGGCGGCTGCTTGGCATCCGGGTTCAGGAAAAATGCGATATGCGGCAGGTATTCTTCCGGGTCTCGATCCAGGCCGTCATTGCCGGAAATGGGCCATTTGCTGGTGTCGACAATCGCAATAAGATCTGTGCATACGGCGGCCTCGACAATTATATGCTCAAGCCGGGGCAGGCTAAAAGCAGTCGGATTCATATCCAGCATCAACGGCAACGCTATGTCGACAACGGATGGGGACCAATCGGCCCGATCATTTTCTTCAAAGATCAAAAACGGGGGGTTTGTTCCGATGTCCACCGATGTGCTGATATATTCGCGCCCGTGGATGCCGTCACGAGTCGGTCTGACAATTTCAGACATATCCGTCCACATGGAATCAAAACCGCTGCCGGAAAATTTTCCATGGTACCCTGCTCCGGTGACGGGCACTGCCGCTGTTTCAGCCTGATGCCAGGTGGTTTGAATAATTTCCGGTGTCCAGTAGTGATTCCCCAACTGCTCATATTCAGGGTTGATGGCAAGGCGCAAAAGGCCTTTGGTGCAGTTCTGCACGCATGTCAAGCATCCCATACAGTTGAAAAACAGGGTCTCGACATTGTCAAGATTTCGAATGTAGGCCGACTCTTCACGGTATCGATCGTAGACACATGCTTTTTTCACACAGTTATGGCAATTGGCGCAGTCTTCACGCCAGTCCACAACGCCGTATTTCCCAATACGTGGAAGTCGGGGGGGAACCGGGGTTGTGTGAATATGATATCTTTTCGGCATTTGATTCTGGCCTCATTCGGTCCAAAAATACTTCTTTTGGTCAGGGCAGGGGATTTCGGTTCCGCCTTGGCAAAACTCCAGCAACTTTATGCACAAAGCGGAATTTACGTCTCGGAATTTCTACGACTCAATGAAATTATATGGTATTTTTGAGGCCTGTGCCCATGCCTCAACAATGGAATAATGGAATAGTGGAATGGTGGAATATTGGGTTTTTTAAAGGAGATTATCCATTTTTTAATTTAATCGTTCCGCCTTAGGCGGACCATCAACCCAACACGCCAGTATCCCAAACCCATTTTTCCAATATTCCAGAATTCCAACATTCCAATTGGGGCGGCGCCCCCAACTTGTACCATCCTTCTCCAGAGTGAAATCTACGCGTTATCCTCGGGATTTGGACCAATGCCTACAATCCCGCAGCTTCGATCACATCAGGCACAATATTTTCCTTGCCGCCGGAGATAATATGTATCCCCCTCAGCCCTCGAATTGCCCTGATCTCGTTAACGATTTCAGCACAGATGCGCATGCCCTCTTTCTTCTGGGCATCTTCATCACCCGCCTGTTGCAAGCGTTCCACAACCCGGTCCAATGCATTGAAATCCGTGTACTTTTCCTTCAGCAACTGGGCTTCGGCAACGCTTTGGATGGGCATCACACCCGCAAGGATGGCCGTTTTCTCGGTGATACCTTCCTGTTGGGCCGCTTCGAGCCACTGCTGAAATGTATCGATATCAAACACCGCTTGGGTCTGAATAAAGGCCGCACCGGCTGCAACCTTTTTTGCCAGCCGGATCATATTCAATTCCAGCGGCTTCAGGTCCGGATTGGCCGTCGCACCCGCGAGTACGGAAAATTTGCCATCGATGCGAGTACCATTGAGAAGCGTTCCCTCGGCGTTCATCTGATCAACCGCTGCAACAAGCTGAATCGGGTCCATATCATAAACATTTGAGGATTCAGGGTTCGACGTCAGTGCCGGGTGATATCCGGAGAGACACAGCACGTTCCGGATTCCTAATGATACCGCCCCAAGCAGGTCCGACTGAATCGCAATCCGATTTCGGTCACGGGTTCCAATCTGATACACCGGCTCTACGCCTGATTTTCTCAGGGCAACCGATCCGGCCAAACTGGACATGACGGGCCCATGCGGATTATCGGCTACATTAACAGCCGTGAGCCCGGTATTAAAAAAGTGCTTGACTTTCTCCACGTCCGAACGGTCGGCGCTAGGCGTTGGCAGATATTCGGCGGTAACAATGAAATCGCCGGTATCTATCCGGCTCGCAAGTTGACTGTCATATTCCATGATATTGATTCCAATCCGTTGCCCGTATCCGTGTGCTGAAATATTTGATCTCGCTGGCGATCTGTTCCGCTTGGCCTTCTTTATCGAAATGGGTGACGTGCATGCGTTCCCGGGTCAGCCCGATTTCCTCGAGAAGCGTACGCACGGCCTGCGCTCGCTTGTGCGCCCGGAGGTTTCCTTCAAGGTGTCGGCATTCACCCTCGGGGCACGTTATCAGGACCGCTCCGTCAGCCCCGGTTTCAAACGTCTTGAGCATATAAATAAGTTCCAGCTTCCCGGAACAGGGCAAACTTACGGACTGCACCAGGTCGTTTCCCTGCAGGCCGCAGCACTGCCTCAAGACCTCAGGGTCAATACTGTTGGCGCAGTAAAAAATATATATTTTCAAGGGTCTATCGATCATATTTCCGGCTAGATCCGATGATCTTCCCGCACAATAACCCGGCAGCCACCATCCAGGTTCATACGCCAATCCCTGGGCTGCTCTATCTTTTTGAGTCTATCCAACTGGCCGATGTCTTTCAGCCGCCTGTAAATAAGCTGCCAGGCGCATGAAAGATCGGGTCGGACTTCGCAACGATCCTCCCGGGAGCCGTTGCAGGGTCCGTTCAACATGCGCTTGGCACACCGGGTTATGGGGCAGACACCACCGTATTGATGCAGAACACAGGATCCGCAAGCGGCACATTTTTCGGCCCACAGGCCCCTTTCCTCGAGTATGCCGATGAAGGCCGTATTTAATCCGGGATAAACCGGCTTTTGAGCGTAACGCTCGGCAATTGCCTGAACACCGGCTCCGCATCCCAGGGATAGGATCACATCATATTTTTCGATGGTTTCGGCGGCTTCTTCAATAAAAACATTGTCACATTGGCGCTCAATGGTCAGTTCGCCAATTTCGAAGTCAAGATCCTGAACAGATGATGCAATTCGCAATGCCGAAGATATAATACTCACCTCGCGCTCGCCCCCCGCCAGGCAAACCGCAACACATGTGCCGCATCCGAGGACCAGGATCTTTTTGTTTCCGTCTAATATCTCAACAAGTTCAGGTATGCTTTTTCTTTGGGCAACAATCATGTATGGGCCTCCTAGTTAATCTAAAACTAAAATCCTGGTCCTCTGGGCCAAGTAAGCGAAAATCGACTGTGCCGTGACCCTGCATAACGGAATGATGGAATATTGGAGTGTTGGAATGATGGGTTTAGCGGAATAGGGTCTATTTTTATGGTAGTGGCACGAATCGGAAATTAAAATCTGACCATCATCCGTTTTTATACCCAATATTCCATTATTCCACCATTCCATCATTCCACCCGGTGTCTAAAGTAAACTCCAGCCCTCTCGGGTGAAATCAAAGCCGGGTCCTCGGGGTCCTGATTCTTTGCAAAGTCTGATCTCACGGGATTGGGTCCCAGCTCGCGAACCGTGGCAACCATATCCTGGACTGTTTCTGCAAAACGAGTCCCCTGGGCAGCAGAGACATTCACCATTCGCAGACGCTCACTTTCCAATCCGCTTTCAGAAAGAAGTTCACGGGCATAATTTACCCGGCGTTTGGCCATGAGATTGCCCTCAATAAAATGACAGCTGCCTTCTTCACAACCGGCCACGAGAATGCCGTCAGCCCCATTTTCAAAAGCCTTCATAAAATATTCGATCTCGAGTTTGCCCGTACAGGGTGTTCGAATGATCCGAATATTCGTCGGATATTGAAGACGCATGGAACCGGCCAGGTCCGCGGCTGCATAGGCGCAGTAATGACAGCAAAAGGCTACAATTTTAGGTTCATATAAATTTGCATGCATAACAGGTTTCAGTGTTCAGTGTTCAGGTGTCAGTCGTAAGGTTCAAAGGTTCAAGGTTCAAAGGCTCAGAGGTTAATAAACTTCAGATTCAGATCCGATATTAAAGGGCAAAGCGTAAAAGTCGGAGGCCAGAACCCGTGAACCCTGAACCCAGAACCTTTGAACCTGAATAGGTGACACCTATAATCTTCGGTTTGCTTGCCAACATGTTGTCAGATAAAAGCGCTGCCTCTGGCCAAAAATCGGCCAGTCTGATCGAGAAAAAAAAAACTTATGAACATTGAACATCGAACGTTCAACATCGAACGTCGAATAAAGGAATTCAATCGATTTTAATCGCGGTTGCCCTTCGACAGGCTCAGGAGAGCCAAACCGCTCCCACACGAAATTGGATCGAAGTTTCATATGAGCACCGCCTCTGGCCGCGAGCGTCCAGTCAGATCAAATAAATGAAACTAATGAACGTCGAACATCGAACGTCCAACATCGAACATCGAATAATGTATTCTATCTATCTTATTAAAATGACATAGCAAAGCGATTCCACACTTCGACATTCTGCGGTTCGATATTCGATATTCTGCGGTTCGCTTTAAATGTTCATAAGAGCCCCCTATTGACTAACCTATCACACGCCTGTCGTTGTTTTTTGCTCGTTGCGCTCATCCCCTAAGGACGGAAATAGATTTTCCAGCATGACATTAAAATGGATCGCCTCAAAATGATTGAGCTGGATTGCTCGGGCAGGGCATTCCGCTGCACATATACCGCAACCCATGCATTTGACGGCCGCAATTTCTGCTTTATGATCGGCGTTCGCAAACGGTGCATCATAAGGACACGAGTGCACGCATGTCATACATGCAATGCACTTTCGCGGATCAACCCTGGAAATCTGAGCATTGACTTCGCGGTGCGTCTTTGAAAGCACCGCAACGGCTCGGGCAGCAGCAGCACGGGCCTGAGAAATACTTTCATCAATAAACTTGGGTGAATGCGCAAGACCGCACACAAAGATACCCTCGGTGGCAAAGTCAACCGGCCGCAGCTTAAGGTGCGCTTCAACATAAAAGCCATCTGTATTCAGCGGTACTTTGAGCATATCGGCGATTTTTTGGTTATCATCCGGTGCACTGATGCCGGTGCTCAACACTATCTTATCTGTTTCTATTTCAATGGTTTCAGGGAAGTCCGGGCTGTCAAGTGCGACCCACAGGCCATCTGCTTCTGAAACCACGGGCGGCGCCTGCGCACGGTAGCGGATAAAAACGATCCCGTTTCGGCGGGCTTCCTGGTAGTATTTCTCACGGAAACCGTAGGTCCGGACGTCCCGGTACAAGACAAAAACCTTGCTGTCCGGGGCGTTGGCTTTGATGCGCAATGCGTTCTTGATCGCCATCGAGCAGCATACGCGGCTGCAGTGGGGCCGCTCTGTGCTCCGCGAGCCGACACACTGGATCATGACAATATTTTGCCCCGTATCCGACAATCGGCCGGCATGCAGCTGGTCGGCAAGTTCATCCTGTGTGATGACGTGGTCCGATTTGCCGTAAAGGTATTCTGTTGTGTCGGCCCGGCGGGCACCGGTAGCGACAACGATGGCCCCGCACGCAACCGCGGTTTGATCACCATTTTGCGAAAGCCTGATATCAAACTTTCCGATATGCCCGGCAACAGCCGTCACCTCTGTCTTGAGATAAAGATCAATATGGGAATGATTTTCCACGCGTTGGATCAAATCCGATCTAAAACCGGAAATGTCGTCAAGCTCAAGCGTCCCGTGGATGTCTAACAGATGTCCTCCCAGTGTCCCGGCCCGTTCAACCAGGTGAACGTCAAAACCTTGATCCGCCAGTGAAAGCGCGGCAGTCATGCCGCTCAGGCCACCGCCGATGACCAGGCCGGTTTGATTCATTTCAAGGGACACTCCCACCAGCGGAGAAAGCAGACGCGCCCTTGCAATTGACATTTTTATCAGTTCAATAGCCTTTGCGGTGGCGGATTCCGGCTCAGATGAATGCACCCATGAGCACTGATCCCGGATATTGGCAAGTTCAAACAGGTACGGATTCAAGCCGGTTTCACGCAGCGTTTCCCTGAACAACGGCTCATGCGTCCGGGGCGTACAGGAGGCCACCACGATGCGATTCAGCCGGTGGTCGTGAATCGTTTCCTTGATATCGGACAGGCTGGCATCAGAACAAGCGAACATGGCGGGCATGGCCATGACAACGTTCGGTTCCGCGTTGACGGCGGCGGTCACCGTCTCCACATCGACAACCGAGGCGATATTCATACCGCAGTGGCACACAAACACGCCGATGCGCGCTTCTTCATCCGTGATGTCATGTTCGGCCGGGTATTCCTTTACCTCAGTCAGTGTATTGCCGGACCCGGCCAACATTTCCATAGACATGCATGCGGCGGCACTGGCCTGGGTCACGGTTTCGGGAATGTCCTTGGGCTCTTGAAACGCCCCGGCAACAAACACACCGGGACGCGAGGTTACCAGCGGAAGCAGCCGGTCGGTGGCGCAGAAGCCAAACTCATTCAGTTCAATTCCAAGACTGGCAATGGTTGGCGAGACGGTGGCTTTTGGATCCAGGCCCACGCTGAGGACAACGAGGTCAAAATCACGTTCTTCGAATTCGAAACGGTCATTTACAAAACGAAGCCTGAGATCCTTGGTCCCGGGAATTTCCACAATACGTGACGGCATGCTGCGGATATAGTGGATACTATCCATGCTTCTGGCACGCTCGTAATACGCATCAAAATCTTTGCCAAACGCCCGGATATCCATGTAGAAAATGGTTGCCTCAAGTCCCGCTATGTGCTCGGTGGCAACCATGGCCTGCTTGGTGGTCGCCATACAGCATATTGATGAACAGTATTGATTGCCGCATCTGGTCTCCCGTGACCCCACGCATTGTATCCAGGCAATTCTGCGGGCCTCACGAGCATCTGACCGGCGCAAAACATGTCCCTGAAACGGTCCGGCTGCGGACAGCATTCTTTCAAACTGGACACTGGTGATCACGTTTTCATAACGGCCAAAACCATACTCTGCCGTTATCTCGGCCTGGAATTCATCGAAACCGGGTGCCAGTATGACCGCGCCGACATCAAATTTTATGACCGCCTCCGCCATGGCGTGGTCAATGGCATTTTTCTCACAGGCGTCCACGCACGCCCCGCACTCCGAGCACAGCGCGCAGTTTAGGCACCTTTGCGTTTCAGCCAGTGCCTGCGCCTCTGAAAAGCTGTGCTCGATTTCGGAAAATGCCTTGATACGCTCTTCAGCCGGCAGTTCCCCCGCCTGGGCGCGCGCTTTCGTTGCAATATTTTGCAGGGAAGGGAGGTTATTTTCGGGAATCGGTTCAAGGGAGTCCTCGAACCGCCGCATGGCGGCACCGTTGCCCTGGAGATAGTGATCGATGGATTCCGCTGCGCGCTTGCCGGCGGCGACCGCATCAATCACGGTGGCAGGGCCGGTGACAATATCGCCGCCGGCAAAAATACCCGGCATTTGCGTGACGCCATTTTTGTCAGCGACAATCTGGCGCCACCTGTTCACCGGCAATTCCGGCGTTGATTCCGACAAAAGCGCATCCGCTCGGCTTCCGATGGCCAGAATCACCGTATCCGCTTCCATCTCAAACTGCGATCCGTCTTCGGGCACCGGCCGTCTTCTTCCGGATTCATCGGGTTCGCCCAGCGTCATGCGGATGCATTTCACCTTGGTCAGCCGCCCGTCTCGATTACCGATGAATTCAACCGGCGCAGTCAGGAATCGAATATCAATCCCTTCTTCAACCGCATGAGCGACTTCTTTTTGCATGGCAGGCATTTCGCCGGCAGTCCGGCGGTAGACAACGCTGACTTTGTCAGCTCCCAAACGCAAGGCGCAACGGGCCGCATCCATGGCCGCATCACCGCCACCGACCACCATCACGTGTCCTTTTAAGCAAGGTTTATGACTGTCGGCTGCGGCTCTGCGAAGAAAATCCAAGCCCTGCTCCACACCATCAAGGTCTTCACCCTTGACGCCGATGGATGTGCCTTGCTGGGTGCCGATACCGATAAAGACGGCATCATAATCCGCCTGCAGCCTCTCGATACTGATGTCCTTTCCGACCCGGCAGTTGTAGACAAAGCAGACGCCGCGTCGGCGAATCAGCTCAACTTCATAATCGAGAATATTAAACGGCAGCCGGTATTCCGGGATACCCCAGCGCAGCATCCCGCCCGCTGCCGATGATGCTTCAAATATCGTTACGGCATACCCGCGATCCGCAAGATCCTGAGCAGCGGTCAAACCGCAGGGTCCGGCCCCGATAATGGCAACCTTGCCGGCATCCGCCGCCGGCGTTTTTTCCGCCGGCAGGGCGATGACACCGGCTTCAACCAGTTCCATTTCTTTGTCAGTGGCAAAGCGTTTCAGCTCTCTGATGGCAACCGCAGAATCTACCTGACCGCGCGTACACGCACGTTCGCATGGATGGGTGCATACGCGGCCGCAGATGGCTGCCAGAGGATTGCGTTCCCGGATCAGGGTTGCAGCCTTGACATACTCTTTTTGCTTGATGAGCTGGATATATCCTTGAACGTTAATGTTCGCCGGGCAGGCAATTTTGCAGGGCGCATGACCCAGTTTAAGAATTTCCGGGACATTGGGCACTGACTGGATGGAATGTTTGGCGACCGCCTTGCGGGTTCCGAGATAGCGGTTAAAGCGGTCCTTAATTTCGACCGGACAGACCTTGGCACAATCCCCGCAATCATTGCAGACACGCTCGTCAACATAGCGTGGATGCTTTTTGATGGATACGGTAAAGTTTCCAGGTTGACCGTCAAGCTCAACCAATTCAGATAGGGTATGCAGCTCGATATTCAGATTACGGGCACACTCGACAAGTTTAGGTGACACGATGCAGGTTGCGCAGTCACCAGTCGGAAATGTCTTGTCCAGCAGGGACATCATGCCGCCAATGGCCGCTGAACGTTCGATCAGATAGACCTTAAAACCGGAGTTGGCCAAATCAAGTGACGCCTGGACACCGGCAATGCCGCCGCCCTGAACCATTACGGCGCCGATCTTTTTATTTACATTAATTGCCATAGCCCCCATTTCCGAATGTTAACCCCTTAGTTGCATAAACAACATGGATAATATTAGATAATGATTTGAAATTATTACCGATCTTACAATCGAATGACTATTTTCTGGATATTTCCATATGTGAAATCAAATGATGGTGTTGATTTTGCCATGTTGTTTACCCTTTGGTCTTCGCCTTCGGCTACGCCCCAACACGTCGGGAAAGCCGGAGGACTTCAGATTCTGCGTTGCTGAGGGTTCGAAGTAAAGTACTACGACTTCACCCTCAGTCGCCTTGACTCTGAAGCCCTCCGGCTTTTGCAACGTTGGGGTTACGCCACTGCCTTGACCGCCTGAACCACCCGTGACGGCGACACCATCAGCATTCTCAAACCGAGCTCTTCCAAAGAAAGGCCGAGGCAAAGACCGATGAGTTGTGATATATAGACAATCGGCATGTCATAATGCCGGCCCTTTTCCCGGTTGATATCGTTTTGCCGTAGATCAAGATTTGCCTGACACATGGGACATGCCACGGCGATGCATTCCGCCCCGGAGGCTTTGGCCATACCGAAAATTGCATCAACCAGATTCACAACGACATCCGTTCTGGTGAACGTAAGGCCGGCACCGCAACATTCAACCTTGTGCGGCCAGTCAAGACTTTGCCCCCCCATTACGGTGACAAGGTGATCCATACTAAGCGGGTTTTCCGGGTTGTCAAATTGAGTGATTTCCTGAGGACGAACCAGCAAACAGCCGTAGTAGCAGGCCACTTTAAGCTCGTTTAAGGTATGCGTGAATTTGGCTTGCAGGGATGCCATGCCGAAATCTTCCAGCAGTACTTCCAGGAAGTGACGCACGTTAACGCAACCGTCATATTCACGGCCAACGGTCTCTGCGATTTGTTTGCGCACGGGGGGGTGGTTTAGAACTTCATGGTTTGTCATTTTCAGCCGGCTGAAGCATTCGGCGCAGTTGACAACCATGTCCAGACCCATCTCCTCAACCAGTATCAGGTTAAAGGCCGGAAGGGATGCAGCCAGGATACGGTCCGACTGATGAGCCGCTGTGGCACCGCAGCACGACCATCCATCAGGTTCAATGAGCTCGATGCCGAGTTTGACTGCGACCGCGATACTTGACGCATGAAGGTCGCGGGCCGTCGACGCTGCGGAGCATCCCGGATAATACGCGTATCTCATTGGCGGATACCTCTTTTGAAACTTCAGGTAAATGACTAATGAATAATGAATAATGACGAATGATGGAATCGCTTCGCTCATTCAATTTAAAATAGACAGAATACCTTAAATCCAAAATCCGCAATCCAAAATCCACAATGCGGAGATACCTTAAATCCGCAATCCAAAATCCAAAATCCACAATGCGGAGATACCTTAAATCCAAAATCCGCATTCCAAAATCTGAAATTTGCTTTTTAAAGTTTCTTTTCTTTGATCAGGCCGGCTGTCCTTTAGCCGGCCTGCGACGAGCTCAGTCGAATCGAGGCCGCCGCTCTTTAGTGTCTATTTATTGAAATCACATCATGTTTGCGCAAGACTTAGATGTCTATATCCTTTTTTTTGCTTTTTGATTAAAATAGATAGAATGCCACAAATCTTCAATCTTCAATCTTCAATCTTCATTTCCCCGATAAATCGGGATTTACGCTTCGCTCCAACCGGCTTGGCCGGGTTGGGTCTGACACTCTTGAAAATTCTCTGCACCGTTTTTTTATCTGCCCCCCGTGGCGGCAGGATGGCGATCTTGCGCTTTTTCAACAGGGCCGGAAACTTATCCATGTCTTGTATCATCGTTGCCGTGCAGACCTTGTAAGCGGCAATCACGGCCAGGTCATAGGTGCGGCCAAACATGCTGACGGTCTTCAAAAACGCCCGGTTAAAAAGCGGAATGTCGCCTTTTGGTGCTGCCGCCTGCCTTTCTACGGCCATAATCCGCAGGGCATCCATCACCGCTGCCAGGTCAATTTCCATGGGGCAGCGCGCAAAACAGGTCTCACATGAGGAGCAGGTCCATATGATATCACGGTCCAGGATTTCGTCTCCGGCACCCAGCTGCAAGCGGCGGATGATTTCAGAAGGCGGGGATTCGGTGTACCCGGATACCGGACAGCCGCAGGAACATTTTTTACATTGATAACATTCGCTGAGATCAACGCTTGCCAGTTTTTCAACCGCACCAATGATATTTTTAGCGGTGCTGCCTTTTGTTATTTTAACTGTCATCGTGAATTTCCACCAAACGACCGGTTTCGGCTCAGAGCATATCGCCGACGGTTTCCCGCTCTTCGGCGGCCACATTTGCGGTAAGCGGCGCCTTTGTTTTGATTTTAGCATCCACACTGAGCGGCACGACTTTGCGATAGACGTATTGCGGGGGACGCGTTTTGCCGTTGACGGTCAACAGATCAGCGACGGTGATATTAAAGAGTCTTTCGTTTTCCATCAGATAAGGCCGAATTAAGGCCCAGTCCTCGCCGGTCAGCGGGAGAAACATACCGCCGTTCAATTGCTCCTCGATAACATATTCATCAGGGTCGCGAATGAAAATTGCACCGCCGGAGGCCAGCGAAAACAGGTTGCTGCCCGGATAAGGCTCTGACATTGAGACTAGATTGCCCTGGTCATCGAACTGAACACCGTTTAATATAACAAAACCGCCGCCATTCAGGGGGTCGCCGGCCATAAATGATTCGGCCAGAAAGTCAAGACACGTGCCGTTAATCACTACCCGTGGTTTTCCAACTGAATTGATCAGCGGCCGGCCGGCGGCATTGCCCATGACATAAATCTCGCCTCCCTTGGCGCCGTATAAGAATGTCTGGCCGACATCGCCAAAAACAACCATTTTTCCGCCTTTGATGATCTGGCCGAGCTGGTCCTGGGCGTTGTCGTGCACGCTGATGGTTAGACCGTCAAGCCCGGAGCCAAGGTAGTCCCCCGAACTGCCGTAGACGTCTATGGTCACCTGCCCGGTGTCCGGCCCGAGACCGCAGCCCAGATATCTCTGGCCGGAGCAGGCGAAGCAGATAAAATGCCGCCATCCTTTGCGGTAGGCATCCATCAGGAGTGCTGCGTCACATTCATCACCTTCGGGGGCAAATCCATCGGCATTTATGACCAGCGTGGTTTCTTTGGCCTGCGGGGCCCTTAAGGATGCCCGGGTATCATAATCGATTCGTCGAAACGCGCTGTCGTCACGAGCAATGGTTTCAATTAAAGGCAGTGAGTTGAATAGCTGATCAAGTTCGCTGCGCACAATATGAAGTAGGTGACTGCGTTTTTTAGTGCCGCTTGAATATCTGATATCGTTTAAGAAGGTCAGGGCATCGATGGCCGTGGCAGTGTGCTTCACGTCCTTTGCCTGCTCCCGGATTATTCGGCAGGCGGCCTGAAAGCCATCGAACTCCCATCCGGCAACGCGGTCGCGCACATAATCAAAGAGCGCCTGCCCATCACCGGTCTCAAATCGCTGTTGAATTTGCTTTTCAACATCATGACCGGTGTCAGATGAGACGCATATTGCTTTCTTAAAATCAAACGGTTTAGTCTCTTTTGGCATGGGCACCGGGGTTCCGAACTTATCGGTGCACGTCATGCGGTAATTTCCACCGGAATCCATTTCCAGGTTGAATATGAAAGCCCCGCCATCCGTATGGCTGCCGCCGCGTGCATTCCAGTATCGGTCAGCAACCGGGCATATGCGTCGGTCTGCCTTTGACAGACTTAAGAGGGTCGCATCGATGGCCTGTTTTTCAGATCCAATCAGGCCAACCTGAACCGCACCGTCTGAAAAGGCAAAAACCTGGGGGCGCAGCATGGCCGTGTCTGTTATTCCCAGGAGCTGCAACCGTTGCTGTTCCGGAATATTACGGGCAATGATAAAGAACCACGGGCCGTCCGGCGAACCGTGTATATGAGCAGCCTGTATCGTACGATAGATTTTTTGTTTTGCTGCGGGCAGGCGGTCAAAGTCGAGTTCACTGGTGGGCGCCAGGGATTCGATAATATATTCCAGTGGATATTGATAGGTTCGATCCAGCAGATCAAACATCAACGCGGATACTTCCGTGTCGGTCAGAAACTGCGGATATATGTGGCGCTGCATCAGATATTCGCAAACAGAATGATAATTGGCAAAGTCGCCGTTGTGGACGAGCGCCATGTTGATGCCTGCAAAAGGATGCGCACCGCCCGGGTGCCAGACTCGGCCCTTGGTGGGGAAACGTTGATGCCCGAGCCACGCATGGGCACGCAGGTCTTCAATCTTGTAATATTTTACGATTGCCTCTGCATAGCCGACAACCTTCAGGATCATGATGTTTCTCCCATGGGAGAGGACAAATGCCCTCTGTTCGCCCAGGGAAGCGTAATATTCCTGATTCAGGCGAAAGCTGTTCTGGTTCACAAACTCATCTTCCGCCTCACGCCGTTGAAGCGCTTCAAATTCATTTTGCAATATAAACGCATCAAGCACGTCCGGCTTGACTCGCACGAAATAGCGGCAGACATCGGGCGGTTTAACCTCAAGGCCCTTAACGGATTTCCAATCGTCAACGGTATCTAATTCACCGCAAGCGGCCACCTCAAAGTTGGGTGCAATAAATTGCTCTTCAAGTGCTTCGCGCACCCGACGGTCAAGAAATGCAATGTGCAGCATATAGTATTCATCCAGGACCTTACGGCTGACACCCAATTGCTCCGGGGTGAATCCCACCGCTGCCACTCCGCCGCCCTTGCCATTACCCCGGTTATGCATCAATCTCGAGGGTTCATAAATATGATGCCCGCAGACAGGTACCGTGGAACAGAAGCCCACAACGCCGCAACCGCCTTCTTCCTCGCTCTTTCTCACCGTTGCCGGCAGCTTCAAACCCTCAACAAGCCGTCTTTTGGAATTCAATAGCTTTTGTATCAGGTCTCTGCTCATTATGCTCTCCACAACATTTGAGCCGTCGGATATCACTATCAATGGATTTCGCAATTATTTTTTCAATTGTCAATATTTTCTTGAATTATATTTGCATATCGTGCTCAATGTCGTCAAAGACGAACGCAGACTCGTCATCTGAATACCCTGCCCGCTTTTTAAGGATAAGAAAGGTCAAGAATTCGCTTTTTGAGAGCGGATCAACTACTCTTCCCTTTTAAAAAAATGATAACTTGGTTCAGACTTAAAACTGCAACCATTCCAAGAAGAAGTATTGTTCCAAAACCTAGTTTGACCTCTACATTTAGCGCGATTACGCTTAAAAACAAGCCAAAAAAAATTACGGCAAACAGGCGTTTGATATGATATTTCTCTAAATTGGGTCTCTCCACTACCAGTCCAGCATATCTCATGCGTTGAGTGAAGTGGTCCAGATCCCATGCGGATATCGCCCCAACCATACTGAGCAAAATCAACCATTGGGACAAATTTAACCAGAGACCGATGGCAGATGCTCCTAGAAATAGCGTAAACATAACAGAGGCCTGCCATTTCCAGCCCTTGAGATATCCGATCATCCAAAAAATCCCCAGTGCGGCAATCAAAAATGAGGCTATCCAGAACTGATTTATGGCATAGCTTAGTACAATCAAAAATGTTGAGAGTCCGATACAGATAGGTTGTAATTTTCGAATCACTATTGTGCCTCCATTCGCATATGGTGAGGCTTGTGAGAAAGACGGCATAGAGCCCTGTGGATTGAATTTACTAAGGGAGTATCTACTTTCCAATCGACTATCTGAACGCCGGCTTGTCGAAGATTTTTAAGAAGCACCTTACGCTCAAGACGGGCGACACGTGCCGCAAGCTCCAAGTCTTGCAGCGCAAATTTTGAACGAACACTTTTCAAGTGTTTGAATTCGAAATCAACAGGATCTGGGCTGATAACAAGGATTTGGTAACCGTGTGACCGAAGCCGGATGAGCATTGGGGAATCGCTGCTCAAAAGTGGCGTAATAATGATGATTTGTGATCGGGAGGGGAATCGGCGAGTGGGTAAATAGTCAAGGTTGGTGAACAAACCGATTCCCTGGGCCTCGCCGTGGGCGAGGGCATCAAAAATCTTATTCCGTTGGATTTTGCCATACCCTGGAAAGGTCCATACCGGGTTTGTTCCATAGATAAGAAGCCCCACGCGGTTTCCGCCACTTATAAAGACCTCTGACAACGATGCAGTAGCCCGTACCGAATATTCAAAGAGAGAATTATTGTCTAATCTAACATCACTATCTTTTCGGGCATCGAGAATCAATCCAATATCGGCAATTTGCTCTGTTTCAAATTCATTCGCAATTAGCCCGCCGAGATGGCGTGCACTTAATCTCCAGTTAATCCAGTTTCTGGGATCGCCTGGCCGATATTCCCTCACCCCAAAAAACTCCACTCCGGAGCCGCCTCGACGTGCTGGCACCGGGCCGGCGTATCCTTTTGTCTGAGTTGGGCGTATATCTAAAGGTTTCAGTTTCCATGGCTTTGGCAGGACAACCAAACGTCCAGGAGCTGGAAGGTGGGTTTGTCGCCGGTGGATTCCCAAAAAATCGCTCGCAGTGACCCGGATGCTTTTAAAACTAAAATTCCCCCGGTTTCCACGTACAGAGTATTCCAGCTGAACTGATCCTCCCCGGGGCAGAGAGGTTAGTACCTGTGGTTCCCCTTCCACTAATTCAAGTGATTCAGGAAGAATATCCTCGACAAACACCTCCTCTAACCGATTGCCCTCATTTGTGATTAAAATCCTTATAACAACATTGGCGCCCTGGGGAACAGAGCTATCACGAATAGTGCGGAAAGCCTTCAGCTGGAGTTCCTCTGGTCCATAGAAGAGTGCTGCTCCGAGAAAAACGATGAGAGGTATCGCGAGCGCAAGAAGATCTCTGTTCAGAGCCGCAAGCCCCAGTAAAAGCAAAATGTATATAAGGATGCTTAAAAGTAAAAATCTTTTCACTAATTAAATCCCCTCGATTATCGGCACAGGCGTTTTTTGAATGATGTCTGTAAGTATCTCATCCGTTGCTCCTGGCTTCATCCAAAGTTCAGGCTCAAGAATAATACGATGGTGGAGGGCTGGCTTGGCAAAAACCTTCACATCGTCAGGAAGAACATAATTGCGTCCTTGCATAACGGCCCAAGCCCTGCTCAGTTTTAGCAGCGCTAAAGAACCTCTGGGGCTGGCTCCCACATTTATCTGTCTTCGCTTGCGCGTTTCAGCGATTAGTGCAACAATGTACCTTTCGATATCCGGATCGATATGGACTTTTTCGACTGATTCACGTTCTTGAAGCAACTCCTTTACACTCGTTACTTGCTTCAAATCAAATTCGTCACGCCGTCTCTTAAATCGACGTCGGAGCATTTCCTGCTCCTCATCTTCAGAAGGATAACCTATAGAGAGCTTCATAATGAAACGATCAAGTTGGGCTTCAGGTAAGGGGAAGGTACCCTCATATTCAATCGGATTCTGTGTGGCGATTACAATGAAGGGTTCTGGTAATTTCATCGTCTCGCCTTCCAAGGTAATCTGGTACTCCTGCATTGCTTCCAGAAGGGCAGACTGCGTTTTCGGTGAGGCCCGGTTGATCTCATCCGCCAGTATTACGTTTGCAAAGATTGGTCCTTTCCGTAAGTCAAATCGGTTTTCCATGCGATTGTAAATATAGCCACCTGTTATGTCTCCGGGCAGAAGATCGGGGGTAAATTGAATACGCTTAAAATCCAGCCCTAAAGCAATCGAGAAGCTTTTGGCGACAAGGGTTTTAGCCAACCCCGGGTAATCTTCCAGCAATAGATGGCCACCAGAGACAAGAGTCGCTGCCATGATCTTTTCTAAAAGCAATCTTTTGCCAACTACAGCCCGTTCAACTTCTCCTATTACTTTATTAGTCAATGTCGACAACTGGACGGTCGCGAGGGTCATTTTCCACCTCCAATTGATTTTCCAGAATTTTAACAACTTTCTCCGGTACGAACTCCAGCGAATGGGAGGTTTTTTTCCGGATCTGGGGCGAAAGAAATATCCTAAGAAAGATCTATTGGAACTTTCGGGTATTCTCTTAATCCCTAACTTGAGAAATGCCTGAATTTCCGAAGAGGTATCAAGTTCTCCAGATTCAATATCTTCACGAATTTTCTTTTGGCTTTGCTGCCGGTTGTAAGCCAGGGCAATTACGACCAGTTCTTTTAAATTCCGTGATATCGTCCACTCGTTTTTCATATGAAATCGCTCAGCCCATAAGCTTACTTGTCCCGGATTCTCTTTTTCAACATCCTTCACTATATCATTTGGCTTCTGGGGCGTTACTAAACTTTTTAAAGATGTGAGGATGGAGATTGCCAAGAACAATGCCCAGAGAATCGACTGAGGGATGCTCTGAAAGATATGCTGCCCGGCCCAAAAGATATACATTAACGGGACCACGATCACTTGACGTGCAAAGTCATGGAGAACTACTACCAAAGGTGCAACAAAAAGCAAAATGAGGCCAATCCATAGTAAACTCTTTTTCATAGCATACTCCGGCAAGCCTCGGCAATAGCTGTAAGGCATTTGACTGCTTCTCGTTCCTCTTTTTCGCTCGGAACTTCAGTCCCGTACCGGACATCCTCAAAGAGCCGTGTAAGCTGTCTAAGTGGCTCTTTGGGGAGACCGGCATCTATTAATAATTGTTCAAATTCCTGGGCTGTCATGTCACTACTCCTTCTAACACCCCGCAACTCACCCGCTATGCATGCCATTTTATAGTAGCTACGAATGACAATATTTTTCAGATCGGTGCCAGCTTGCAATTCTTCAACAGCATTCAAAGCCTCTTGGGCCAAATGTTGCAGAGAACTATTAGAAGAAGTCCTGCGCCTCATGACGAGTCGAGCAATGCTTATTATGACGGTAACGATGAACGCTGCTAATCCAAAACTTACAACCCAAATAAGCCATTGGGGTGGATAGGGATTGAACGGGGTAGTAAGTTCACCTGAAGGCCATTCAGCCCTGGGCATCGGTGGTAACGTCAGGTATGGAATTACGTCTTTTATGAGAGCGGGTCGAGCATACAATAATAGAACGGATAACGTGAATAACACAAACAGGATAATAACATTTCGAAAAGCGTATTTTCTATGCTTAGGTGATATTAAGAGGTAAAGGATTGCAAGGGGAGTAAATATTAAAAAAAAAGCGAAAAGTGCTCTCAATATAGTGCCGAGGGAATCACTCTGCCCGGAAACCTTGTTTTCCCTCAAGTCTTGAAATTTCAATCCGAGGCGAAGAGGCTTACCGGTGAGAAGATTGAGCTCGGAAATCCCCGCCGACAAGAGGATAATTGCGGCGAGTGTAACAACAAGAAATAGAAGGGCCCAATACTTCTTTTGTTTTTTCATGATAGCACTAATTTAAAAAAGCATCTGCCGACGAACCTTCCAAGGTCATTTCTACCTGACAAAGTTTTGAAGTAAATAATGTATAGCACAAATATGAGCTTAATAAAAATGCATATTCCTTAAAACACCTAGTAAAATACTCAATAATTTTGATAAGATAGTTTAGATTCTGTAATTAAATCAAAGCCTTTGTTTCCTGTTCGATTCGATGGATATCGTGCTTATGGCGAAATTGTAAGATAGTCTGTCTGCTGGGAAGCCCCCGGGCCAAGGGAAACAGCGTCACTGTGGCGAAAAAATTCATCGGGACAGCTGAGAGCCTGGGCGCGGAGGTTCAAACCTTTGTCTTGAATAAACTTGAGTATAAGGGCTGTCAGGGCTGCTATGTGTGCAAGACCAAAAAGGAATCCTGTGTTCTGGATGATGGACTGACTCCCGTCTTGGATGCGGTAAAATACTGCGATGTGCTGGTGATCGCCTCAGCTATCTATTACGGCGATGTGACCAGCCAGACCAAGGCCTTTATTGACCGCACCTTCAGCTACATCAAGCCGGATTATATTACCAATCCCCAACCCTCCCGCCTGGCGCCGGGGAAAAAAGTCCTGTGGATCACCACCCAGGAAGACCCAGATCCCAATCGCTATCAAGCGGTAGACAACTAATCCCGTTTTTTCGGCTATTATGGCATGGAGAGTTCCTCTATCAGGGCTGCCGGGGTAGGCGAGTACGGACAGGTCGATGTGTTGGAAGGCTATTTGAATCAGGCCGAGGAGGCGGCTCAGAGGCTGGTCTGTTGATTTGATTGAGGGAGGATGTAATCACCGCCTTCCGGCTGTTGGTAATTATCTCAGGCTTGGGTCGAAGGTCTAAACAAGTAACCTATACTGTGGGATGCGAATAAACTGCCCGGTGCCGGCTGGGGTAGCAGAAGGTCGTATGGCGATACAAAGGTTAAGGTGCTAAGCTTTTCCCGAGACTTCGCTCGCAAAAGTGGCCCGTACGGGGCAGCATAACAGCGCAGGTATAACTGACCAAGGACTAAAATGACTAAATTGCCTAAAATGACTAAGAGTAAGGTATGCTGCCTGTCGTGAGTCTTTTGTCGAACGGTCTATTTAAAATGATAGAATTCCACAATTTTAGATCATTTTAGTCATTTTGAATTTTAGATCATTTGTCACTTTGTCGATACGGTGCCGCTAAGCACCTAGGACCGTCCTCCGCCCCTTACGCTAGTAACCCAGATACGTCATGGCGCGTTGTACGAGATCATCAAAATACTTATGGTAGTTCTCGGGCGTCATGGCAAACCGCTCGACCGCCTCTGCCGGATTGCCCTGAAGGACCTCTCCGTTGGGTCGGATTGTGTGTCCGATGTTCCACATCCAACCGATTAGCCTGCTACCGGTTGTGGGATCTTCGTACGCTTCCTCCCATTCCCACGTGTTCGAGTATCCGGGAGATGCGATGCCAATGGAGTGACCTATTTTGTTGTCGATCGCCATGGCAACGAACTGGTCGTTGTGAGATCCCCCACTCGACGGAAAGGTCAGCCATACCGTCCGTCCGGTGAAGTGCGGCGGTTCAGGATCCATGATGCCATCGCTATTGAAGCCGAAGTTTCCCAACTTGAAGGGGCGGTTTCGCGTGTACTCCGAGCCGTTTGCCTTGGCTTTTTTGATATCGTTTCACTGTCAGAGTCGTCCTGGTCAGGATCATCCAAATCCTGAGAATTGTCTTCATTATCTATATCGGCATCTGCATTCGCATCGGTGTCGGAATCAGCATCTGCATCTGCATCGGGACTGGTGTCTGTGCCCCCGGTGCCCTCGTTGAGAACGGGATCCCATGGACAGCGCTTCTCCCCGTCTCTTTCAAAATAGGAGCGGTTGCAATTTCCGTCATAATTGCTGTTCCCGGCGTGAACTGTCCAGCCGGACAAGACCAACCCTTCCACAGGAATGGCTTCACCTTTCTTCCAGATTGACCAATGGAGATGTTGATATCCTGAACCGCCGCCACAGCACGTGGCTTCTGCGTGGGTGTCGGCATATCTTCCCACCGGTTGATTCGCCTCGACCTGCTCGCCGTTTTCGACGAGCTGATGATCAGGGTCCATGTGGTAGTAGGAAGACACCCATCCGTCACCGTGATCAATTTCCAGGTAGCATGGGCAACCCCATCGCGCTATGCCCGGCCCGGACGCGACAACTGTGGAGGTCACAGGCTTGTCCCCGTAGTCCCAATACCCATCGGAGAAGTCAAGGGAATTCCTCGGTCCATTCGGATGATCCCAATTGTCCACATGCGCTGGAGATATCACCCACGACTCACCAATTGGATAGGGCAACTGCATATAGTCTGGTAGGTTACCGTCGTTGTCAGAGTCGTCCTGGTCAGGTTCATCCACATCCTGAGAATTGTCTTCATTGTCTACATCGGCATCATCAGCTTCCCCTTCGGTATGGTCACTATCCGGGTCTGTAGGAGTACTGTTATCCAAAACGGTAAAAGAGACTGTGGTTTCAATATCCCATGAATCATCAAAACCGAGCCATGCTTCGTAGCTACCGGCCTCCAATCCCGAGAAGGTCATCGTGCCCTGGACGCTACCCTGTGTATAGTGCCACTCATCGATGTTGTTGGCGGCTGTTCCTTCCGGATGAATACCTATCCAATCCCTTTGGTTCCCGGGCATGTTGTAGTAATCGACCCTGATCTGCTCATATTCATCATATGTCTCTTTGTTTGTGGTCATGCACGGTTCATTGTTGTCCGGGCAGCCTTGAATTGCAGGGTGCCCAGTATCATCAAGGGAGACCGTCAATCCGGTCGGGGCCTTGGGCGGTGTGGTATCCCTGGCGCCGGAATCGATCGCCGTCCCCAAAACAGCCAGCAGGCTGAGACATCCGATACCCAGGGCTTTGGCAGTTGGCTTAAAAGACTTCCAGGGCTTGAATTGGCGGCCAGCCGCAACGGCGATCAGCAGCAATAACGAAAGGATCACCAGGCGCCCGCCGATGCCATGCCCGAGATTGGCCGGCCGCGCTGTTGGCGCCGGCTGCGCAGACGTAATGAAACCGGCCGGATCCGATTCCTGATTCGCATTACAGCTCAGGTAGACTTCTTCGGAATAAACCGGACCCGGAAGCAGGAACAAACAAACCGTCAGAGCGGCGATAAGAATAGTCGTTTTTTGAGTGCGGGTGAAATAAGGTCCTTGGTGTAAGCATCGAATTATATAAGACATGACTGCACCTTTCAATTGGGTTTGCGATGCCAAGCCCAGCGCCGCCAATTGAAAGGTGCGATCGCTGCCCGGCAACCCTGCTGCCATATCCCGCCGACTTCGGGAGTTAGGCCAGTGGCTTTGCGTCCCACCCTTTCAAGTGGTTTGCTATTATCAAGCAATCATTGTTGAATGACGGATCATTCGCAAATGCAGATTTGGTACCATATTCTGCAAATAGAATGCCTAATGGCAAATGAATTGAAAATTTTTACTTTAATTACCGCAACTGCTTTTGGCGTTTAGCGGTTCCTTTTTTTGTAATCGGTTTATATTAAAAGATAATTTGAATTACGCGAAGGTAATCGCGATCGGAAAATAAACCGGCAATGAAGGCATTGGATGAGGGATACAAAAGAAGGTTGACGCCTTGAAGACTGACAAAATTCAGCTAGTTTGGGGACAAATTTTGTAAGTCCGGTGCACAGATTCGGTGAGAAACAGCCGACCATTTGCAAATTCGGAATCCGTAATTTAGGACGCAGATTTTCGCAGATGCATGCAGATTGAGCCAAATTGTGGAATTGAGGAATTGAGGTATTATTATACAGACCGATTACCTATAATACCTATATTCCTGAATCCCTAAATTGTAGAAAAAAGGGGTCAAGTCTGCTCTTGACTCTTATTGCCTTTCTCGCAAGAGTCAAGAGCAGACTTGACCCCTTTTTTCCTCTTTTTATCGAAATGGCGGATACCGACCTGCAGCGCGGCTAGAGTATTGGCCAAGGCCTTTCCCTCGGTATCATGCAGGTGCAAAAAACCGGTATGCTCCTGGCCAACTACATCACCTTGACGCAAATTTCCTGGATCGATTTCGGATTGGCCATCCCTGTGGAATCGCAATGCTTGTCGGACCAAATTAACAATTTGAAAATCTATAGAATAAATGCTAGACGAGGGGTTGTTTTGGGTCTAAGACAGAAAAACGACCCTCAATGGTAGGTTTTTTAATTGATATTCAGCATATAACTTGGTCCTACAAGAGAGAATGAAAGAAATTTGAAAAAATGAGCATAAAAGTATTTATAGACGGGCATGCTGGTACAACCGGGCTGAGGATTCATGATTGGCTTTCTATCCGTCGCGACATTGAGGTTGTTGCCCTTCCGGAGGCATTGAGAAAAAACAAAGCGGCGCGGCAAGAAATGGTCTTGTCCTCGAACATTGCAATTCTATGCCTGCCTGATGAAGCCGCTGTTGAGGTTGCAGGTTGGGTTAAAGATGCAGATACTCGCCTTATCGATGCGAGCACCGCTCATCGTGTTGCTGAAGGTTGGGTTTACGGTTTACCTGAACTTCAGCCCACTCAGAGAGAATTGATCAGACCTGCCAAATTGGTGAGCAATACCGGGTGCCATGCTGCAGCAATTATCCTACTTGTGAGACCTCTTGTCGATGAAGGGATACTGATGGAAAATGCCCCAATTACGGTTCGTTCGCTATCCGGCTACTCAGGCGGTGGCCGCCAAATGATCAAAAAGTGGGAAGATTCCGAAACGGGTTTAAGTTCGTTACCATATGAAGCTCCTTACGCACTGCAATCTGTTCACAAACATATCCCTGAAATACTGAGGTATAGCGGTCTTTTAAAGGAGCCCCAATTTACTCCTGCTGTTGGTCCGTTTCGTTGCGGCATGCGAGTGCAAGTGCCCATACATGCGGCCATGCTTAAAGAGAGTAACCGTGGAAAGGATGTCTGGGAGGCGCTCAAGGAACGATATCGAAACGAAGAATTCGTTGACGTTCTGCCACCGGAAAATGCGGCGTCGGTTAGCGAAACAACATATGATCCCAGGGCCTGTAATGACACCAACAGAATTGAGTTGCGTGTAATCCCACATCCAAGCGGACATGTGACGCTGATGGCTACACTGGACAATCTTGGCAAGGGAGCTTGCGGGATGGTTATACAAAACTTAAATCTGATGCTTGGAATTACAGAAAGTGAAGGTTTGCTGAAGTAAAGAATCCGAGTCCAGAGGGCCCGGCTTTGATTTCATTCCAGAGGAGTTCAGTTTATCTTAGACTCCAAATGGAATAATGGAATGGTGGAATAATGGAATATTGGGAATCTAAAGCGGATAACGGTATGATTTTATGATCTGATTTGTGCCATCATAATAAAAATAGATCCCAATCCACTAAACCCAGCATTCCAATTTTCCAGAATTCCAACATTCCGCTCCCGCTTGCAGCAGGATTCACGGCAATCCCGCCTTGGGCGGCACTGACCTGATCCAGAGGTCCAGGTTTTCTGAGATAAAATGGATAAGTGCACGGCTGCAACCCAATGGAGGAGTGAGGCTTGACAATCATACAGAAATCAGGATAGACAACTGTTGGCAATATGTACTAAAGCAAATTCCGGCAGCGTTAAGTGATAATGACAAATTCAAGCGCCTCTCCCATCCTTAAAGTCAGCGGTTTAAAGACCCGATTCTACACTAAAGACGATGTAATCCATGCCGTTAATGGTGTCAGCTTTCAAATCAGTAAAGGCGAATTGCTGGGAGTGGTCGGAGAAAGCGGATGCGGCAAAAGCGTGACCATGATGTCGCTGCTGAAACTGCTACCCATGCCGCCGGCGAAGATCGAGGCGGGGACGGTGGATTTTGGCGGACAAAATCTCCTGGATCTGGATAAGGACGAAATCAGAAACGTGCGCGGTGGAAAAATCGGGTTTGTATTTCAGGACCCATTGACGTCGCTCAATCCCGTATTCACGGTCGGTTTTCAGCTAATGGAACCGCTGCGCATCCATTTAGGGCTTTCGCGCAAGGCTGCGCGCGAAAAAGCCGTTCATCTGCTGGAACTCGTTGGTATCCCGGAGGCGCCGCAACGTTTGAATGATTTTCCGCACCAATTCTCAGGCGGTATGCGACAGCGTGTCATGATCGCCATCGCGCTTTCCTGCGACCCCCAGTTATTAATCGCCGACGAGCCCACCACCGCCCTGGATGTCACGGTCCAGGCTCAGTTTTTAGAATTGATTCTCAAACTGAGAAAAGAATTGGGGATGGGTATTATTTGGATAACCCATGATTTAGGCGTTGTCGCGGGAATCGCCGACCGGGTGATCGTGATGTACGGCGGGTTGATCGTTGAAAGTGCCGCCGTCCACGAGCTTTACGAGCATCCCAAGCACCCTTATACCAGAGCGTTGCTGAAGACCCTGCCCAACGAGGACGAAAATTCCAACGGTCGCTTGCTGAGTATTCAGGGGCAGCCCCCGAACCTGGTCGCTGCGCCCAAATCCTGCCCCTTCAGCCCGCGATGTCAATATAAATTTGGAAAATGCGAACAGGTGCGCCCCCCATTGCATCCCGTCGCTGAAGGCCATGAAGTCGCGTGCTGGTTGGAAGCTAATTCAGGAGAAGGCGATCGTGGTTGATACCGAGGTTTCTATCATGTCTAAAGCGGAAAATGGAGACCTGCTGCGGGTTGAAGGTCTGACCATGCATTTTCCGATATTCAAGGGGGTGTTTCGGCGGAAAGTCGGGGTGATTAAAGCCGTTGACGGCATTAATTTCAATGTTCGAAATGGGGAAACCCTGGGATTGGTCGGCGAGAGTGGTTGCGGCAAATCCACTACCGGGCGTGTAATTTTGCGTCTATATACCCCTACCGCGGGTAAAATCATTTTCGACAACCAGGATTTGGTCGCTTTGAAAGGGGAAAAGCTGCGCAATATGCGACCCCATATGCAAATGATCTTTCAGGATCCGCAGGACTGTTTAAATCCAAGGATGACGGTGGGTTCAATTATCGCCGAACCACTTGAGGAACACGGCCTGGTGAAAGGTTCCGCCAAGCGGAAACGGGTCCATGAACTCCTGGATGCCGTCAGTTTACCGAGGGGATTCGCCAATCGGTATCCCCATGAGTTTTCAGGCGGGCAGCGCCAGCGCATTGGCGTCGCTCGAGCGTTGGCCTTGAATCCCAAATTTATTGTTTGTGACGAGCCGATCGCAGCCCTGGATGTATCCATTCAAGCACAGGTCGTGAACTTGCTCCAGGATCTGCAGGAGGAGCTGGGCCTTGCTTATTTGTTTATCAGTCATGACCTTTCCATGGTTCGCCACATTGCTGACCGAATCGCCGTGATGTATCTGGGAAAGGTGGTCGAGCTGGCCTCTCAAAAGGTGATATACACGTCACCCAAGCACCCCTATACCAAAGCGCTGCTGTCGGCCATCCCGATACCCAATCCAGCCAAGGAAAAAGCTCGCCAGCACATTATTCTTGCGGGGGATGTCCCCAGTCCGGCGAATCCTCCGCAGGGATGTAATTTCTGTACCCGTTGCTGGAAAGCAACGCAAAAATGTAGGGAAGAAGAACCCGGGTGGGAGGAGGTCGCACCCGGTCACTTCATAGCCTGCTATCACCCGGAGTAGCCTGGTGTTAGCAAACGATAACCTGACAGTCACTTTGTATAAAGTTGTCAGGTTTCACGCCGCCGAGCCTGCTCGGGGTTCATTATTAATCTTCAATGGATAAGGAGGAGACTATGGGCATGAAGAAGACAGTTACCGTGATAGTGGCCATTATTGCAATTTTCACCCTGTTCGCGACGGGCGCCTACGCCGAACGCGGAAGAGATGGTGAACTAAAACTAATTTACTGGCAAGCCCCATCGATCATCAACCCCTATCTTTCCGGCGGCACCAAAGATAATCACGCAGCAGCGGTTGTTGTAGAGCCCCTTGCCAATTATTTACCGTCGGGTGAGATGGTCCCAACCCTGGCCAAGTCGATACCCAAACCCGCCGCGGACTTGAAATCGATTACCTGGGAATTGAAACCCGGTGTCGTCTGGTCTGATGGAACGCCTTTCACGGCCGATGATGTGGTTTTCACCGCCAAATATTGTATGGATCCGGCCGGGGGATGTTCGCAACTGCCATTTTTCAAGGATGTCGAATCGGTTGAGAGAGTAGACGATTTGACCGTTAAAATCAACTTCGGCGTCCCAAAGCCTTTTCCCTACGGGCCCTTTGTCGGCTCACAAGTGCCCGTCCTGCAGAAAAAACAATTTCAAAATTGTTTGGGCGCCAAAGCACCGACCTGTACCGATGCCAATTTTGGTCCCATTGGCACCGGCGCGTTTAAAGTCAGCGAGTTCCATCCCAATGACACGGTCATTTATGTGATGAATGAGAAATTTCGCGATCCCAATAAACCCGCCTTTTCAAAAGTGATGATAAAAGGCGGCGGGGACGCGGCATCCGCGGCGCGGTCGGTTCTGGAAACGGGGGAGTTCGATTTCGCCTGGAACCTGCAGGTGGAGCCGGAAGTGCTGGCCAAGATGGAAAAAGTCGGCAAAGGCAAGATCGTTGCCAGCTTCGGTACCGGCGTTGAGCGCCTGATGGTAAATCTGACCAACCCGGACCCGAAACTGGGTGACAAACGCGCAACCAAAGCGCATCCGCATCCGTTCCTGTCCGATCTGGCGGTCCGCAGAGCACTGTCTTTGGCTATTGATCGGCAGATCCTGGTCGATGTTGGTTATGGCGCCGCCGGTAGAGCTACCTGTAATGTCCTGTCAGGGCCTGAAATTTACGCCTCTTCGGCCAATGAGGAATGCAAAACGCAAAATATTGAATTGGCGAATAAGATATTGGACGAAGCGGGCTGGAAGCGGGGTTCGGACGGAGTCCGGGCCAAAAACGGCGTTCGCCTCTCAATCCTTTACCAAACCTCGACCAACTCGGTTCGTCAGGCCACCCAGGCCATGATCAAGCAGATGTGGCAACAGATCGGGGTCGAAACCGAGTTAAAAAATATCAGCGCCTCGGTCTTTTTCGGTGGAGATCAAGCCAGCCCGGACACTTACCAGAAATTTTTTGCGGACATTGAAATGTATACCAACACGTTTAATGGCACCGATCCGGAAACTTATATGAATAACTGGAAATGTACTGAAGCGCCCGCACCCGAGAATCAGTGGATCGGCAACAACATGCCGCGCTACTGCGATCCCGAGTACGACGCCTTGCTGGTTGAGATGTCGAAAACAGCGGTCTTGGAAGAACGCATTGCCATCGCCAAGAAACTCAATGATAAACTGATGCAGGCCTATGCGATGATTCCGTTGATTCATCGCGGTGATGTAAATGCATGGAAGAATTCAATCGGCGGTTACAAGGCATCTCCCTGGGATGCATATCTCGCCGATATTGAAGATTGGTATCGCAAATAACCCGAATGGTTTGACTAATAGCTCCCTCCAATGAATTGGAGGGAGCGCTTTCCTCCGAGAAAATATGTACTAGCGCCGGGAATGGTGAAAATCACGCTTTCCTTTGCAAATAATAAATGATCCCACTTTATCGATTTGGGATTTTAGATTTTGGATTTCGGATTTAAAGTATTCTGCCTGTCGTGAGCCTTTTTGTCGAACGGCCTGTCGTGAGCCTTTTTGTCGAACGGCCTGTCGTGAGCCTTTTTGTCGAACGGCCTGTCGTGAGCCTTTTTGCCGAAAGGTCAATTTAATAAAATGAGATAGAGCGCAGCGATACAACAAATCCGCAATCCGCAATCCGCAATCCAACAAGGTTCTTTTTGAAAAGAAAAACCTATGCTGAGATATTCAATCAGACGTTTGCTGTTCGCGATTCCCACATTGTTTGTGATCAGTCTTATGATTTTCACATTGCTGGATCTCGCGCCGGGAGACCCGACCGGACAATTGCCAATGACCATTGACGCGCAAACACGGGCGAAAATCCGCGAGAGCCTCGGTATGGGTCAACCATTTCATGTTCGGTATCTCAAATGGTTGGAACAATTCATGATCAATGAACCGCTCAACCTCATCGAAGAGTGGACCGGTGCCACCTTTGAAGGTTCCGCCGAACGGATGCGGGTGCGATCCTGGGCAACGCGGAGCCCCGTTATCGATCTGATTGCGGATCGATTGCCGCAAACTTTGAAAGTGGTGGGCCTGGCCTACCTGGTGAGCATTTGTATCGCAATTCCGATCGGCATCATCTCTGCCTACCGGCAATACTCGATTTTCGATCAAATCGGGACATTCATCTCAATGGTCGGCTACTCGGTCCCTACTTTTTTTACCGGTGTGGTATTGATCGTCATCTTCAGTGTGACGCTCGATTGGTTTCCGTCCATATATGACACCACCCTGAAAGTCACGGATTGGGAATCCTTTGTCAAGCAGGTCAAACAGATGGTCATGCCGGTTTCCGTGCTGGCTCTATACAGTGCCGCTCAGCTCAGCCGGTTTACCCGTTCATCGGTACTGGACAACTTGAATCAGGATTATGTGCGCACCGCGCGTTCCAAGGGCGTTCGCGAACAAGCGGTGCTCCTAATTCATGTACTGCGCAACAGCATGATCCCGGTCGTCACCGTGATCGCCATGGGAATTCCGCAAATATTTGCCGGTGCGATTATTACGGAACAAATATTTCGTGTGAACGGACTGGGACAACTTCTGATTAATTCCATTGAAGGGGCCGACGTGCCCCTGGTGCAAACCTTGACGTTTATATTCGCCATCTTAATCGTTTTATTTAACCTGATTGCTGATATATTGTACGGAATACTCGATCCAAGGATACGATATGGTTGAGAAAATTGAATCCGACGCCAAAGAAAACAAGCAAATAAAAGAACAGGTTTACCGTTCACTTTGGGCCGACGTTTGGAGCCAATTCAGAACACATCACGGGGCGTTGGCAGGTGTCGGGGTGTTTACCATCATCCTGCTGTCAGTTCTGATCGGCCCTTATGTATATGATACCGACCCCCAATACCTGGACATGCGCGCCAGAAATCAGGGACCGTCCCTGGAGCATCCTTTCGGCACCGACAATGTCGGCCGAGATATGCTGGCGCAAGTCCTCGCCGGCGGGCGGATCTCTTTGGCGGTGGGATTTACCGCGATGGCGGTGTCGATCACCATCGGTGTGTTGATCGGCATATTTGCCGGGTATTTCCGATTGCTGGACGGGCCCTTGATGCGATTGACCGATTTGTTTATTGCCCTGCCTTTATTGCCCTTATTGCTGGTGATCATCATGCTGTTTCGCGATACCTTGCGGAATGCATTCGGCCCGGAAACAGGAATTTTTATTTTAGTCGTGTTTGTTATCGGCATTACCAGCTGGATGCAAACCGCCCGTATCGTTCGCGGCTCAGTTCTGGCGATTAAAGAACGTGAATTTATCCTGGCGGCAAATAGCATCGGTACGCGGCAGCGTCGGGTGATTATACGTCACATTTTCCCCAATGTCTTAAGCCCGGTCATGGTATCGGCGACATTGGGGATCGCGTCCGCGATCATTATCGAATCAGCCCTCAGTTTCCTGGGACTTGGTTTTCCATCCGACTTTCCGACCTGGGGACGTTTGCTGTATGATGGTGTCAATTACATTGATATCACGCCATCTCGTATTATTTGGCCGGGATTGGCGATCTCGCTCACCGTTCTTAGTGTTAACTACATGGGTGACGGAATTCGCGACGCCCTGGACCCCCGCATCCGCATTCGGTAGAATGCTTTGCTTTTAATCCAACATAGAAATCCTGGTCCTCAGGGCCAGGTCACCACCAATGGCTCAGCCGATAAATTTGAGGCGGAGTAATGGAGTACTGGAGTGATGGAGTAATGGGTGAAAATCGGACTGAGGAGTCCATAGCGAGCTTTCGAGTACATTTCGAGATGAACATTTGCACGGTGAAAGTGATCGGGTAAAATCAATTGCGGTCTGGTGCGCAATCCATTTTAGCGCGTTTTTATGACCGGCAGTGATTTTTCCAATACTCCAATACTCCAATACTCCTCTGGTTTATGTCCAAAGCCCCCTTTGGGGCAAACCAAAGCCGGGCCGTCTGGGCTCGGATTCTTTACTTTCTTATCTAACAAGAGGTCATCTATGCAGGACTACTTATCAGGCAACCAGCTCAAAGGCTGGTTTCTAAACAATTTACCGGATGTCGAATTTTGTTCGCTGCGTTTAATGGAAGATAATGACGAGATAATCATTGTCAGGAAAAATATCCTGGAACCGGTGGGGTCCGGTGTGGATCGCGGTGTGATGATTACGGTGGTCCATCGCAACGGCGCCGGCTATGGCGCTACTTGTGACCTCACCGAATCCGGCATCAAGCAAGCGATATCCGATGCCGTCCGGTACTGTAATCTTAATCAGCAGTATTCACTCGTAGACTATCAAAAAGTCAACTTTCCAAATTCAGTGGGGGAGAGAAACCGCCATGAGAAGATTTCGTGGGATTCTGTCCCGCTGAAGGAGAAAATCTCATTTTTAAAGGAATTGAATGAGAAACTGAAGATCAGTGAAGACATCGTGGATTGGGAAACCTCATTGTGGCACAGAACCATGCAAAGCCGTTACATCACTTCCAATGGCGGAGATCTGATCCAAGAGTACAGCTACGTGATGCCTCGGATCGTTGTCATGGCCAATAAAGGTTCGGAAACCCAGCGCAGAAGTTTGGGCGGGTTGATGGATACGAGCCGTCAAGGCGGATGGGAAGTGGTTGAGAATCTCGATCTGGAAACCAGCGGCCCGAAAGTGGCGGAAGAGGCCCTGGTGTTGTTGGACGCCCCCAACTGCCCCACGGGAGAGATGGACCTTTTGCTGGATTCCGGGCAGATGATGCTCCAGGTCCATGAGAGCGTGGGCCACCCTTTGGAAATCGACCGCATCCTGGGTGACGAACGCAATTATGCCGGGACATCATTTGTCACGCCGGACATGTTCGGCTCCTATCGGTACGGGAGCAAACTCATGAATATCACCTTCGATCCCACGCGCCCCGATCAGCTCGCATCCTATGACTATGATGATGAAGGCGCCAAAGCCGCCAGGGAGTTTATCATCAAAGACGGAACGCTGGAAAAGGGATTGGGTTCAATCATCTCCCAGTCCAGATCGGGACTGCCGGGAGTCGCCAATGCCCGGGCCACAGGCTGGAATCGGCCTCCCATCGATCGCATGGCCAATCTAAATTTGGAGCCGGGCGATGCCTCCTTTGATGAGATGGTGGCCCAGGTGGAAAACGGCGTTTTTATGCACACCAATTTATCCTGGTCCATTGACGATTCAAGAAACAAATTCCAATTCGGCTGTGAGTGGGGAAGGCTGATCCAAAACGGCAAACTCACGACGGTGGTTAAGAACCCGAACTACCGGGGTATTTCGGCCATATTCTGGCGAAATCTAAAAATGGTGGGCAATCGCGAGACGTTCAAGGTGATGGGAACCCCGTCGTGCGGAAAAGGAGAACCGAACCAAATGATCCGGGTGGGTCATGCCACACCGGCATGTTTATTCTACGATGTTCAGGTGTTTGGAGGTGAGAAATGATGAGAGATTATTTTTATGAGTTGTCGGATTATGCGACCGGCCTGATCCGTTCGGATGAAGTGGCACTGTTGAACATCGAGGGGGAAACTTCCGATTTTATGCGTCTTAACAATATGAAGATCCGTCAGGCCGGCAGGGTAAACCAGTCTTACCTGGATCTCACCCTGATCAAAGGACAAAAAAAGACGTCCCATTCGTTTACCCTGTTCAATGAGCCGGAAACCGACCAAGCGCAAATCCGGTCTGCCCTGGAAACCGTCCGCTCCCGGATTGATTTTCTTACCGACGATCCCTATCTGGCCTATGCCCGGGAGGTCGACAACACGGAAAATATCGCTGAAAATGACCTGCCGGAACCGGAACAGGCCCTGCAGGAGATAAGATCCGCCGCCAACGGCACCGATCTCGTGGGAATATATGCGGGAGGGTTTATTTACCGGGGATTTGCCAATAGTTTGGGCCAGAAGAACTGGCATGAAAACCATAGTTTCAACTTTGATTTCAGCCTCTATTACCAAAAGGATAAAGCGGTAAAATCGGGGTATGCCGGGTTCAAATGGGATAGCGATCGATTCAAGGCGGACATGGAACAGGCCGCTTCGCAGCTCGAGATGATGAAACGCTCCCCGGTCAGTATTACCCCCGGCACGTATCGCGTCTACCTTGCCCCCAAAGCGGTCTCAGACCTGGTGAACGTTTTAAACTGGAAAGGCTTCGGAGCCCGTAACCGGCATAGCAAAACCTCTTCCCTGAACCGGATGATTTATGACGGACAGCGCCTGAGTCCTGAGTTCACGGTCCGGGAAAATACCCGAGACGGTATCGCCTGCCGATTTCAGGCGGACGGATTCATCAAACCGGACATGGTATCCCTGGTTGAAAAAGGAGAGATCGGGGATCCCCTGGTCAGCGCGAGAAGCGCTGTGGAGTACGACCTGGCATGCAATGGCGCATCCAACGCTGAAGCCGCTGAATCTTTAGAAGTTTTTGGTGGCGGCCTGGCATCGTCGGATATCCTGTCCAGTCTGGACAGCGGTATTTATCTCAACAACCTTCATTATTTGAACTATTCCGATGTCAATGCGGCGAGAATTACCGGCATGACACGGTTTGCGGCCTTCTGCGTGGAAAACGGCGAAATAAAATCGCCCATCAATGTCATGCGGTTTGATGAGACCATATATAACATATTCGGCACGAATCTTATCGCTCTGACCCGCGAGCGAGATTTCATATTGTCGTCCGCAACCTATGGGAACCGCAATACGGAAAGCAAACTCCTGCCGGGGGCTGTTGTAGACGATTTCAGATTTACCTTGTAACGAAAAAACATAGGGGTCCCGTCTTCATTCCGTACAATATGTGAAGAATGAAGACGCGACCCCTATGTTTTTTCCTATTGGCGGCCATGTTTTCGGATATGGTGTATTTGATGCGCAGTTTTCCGCGAGACGTTTTAAACTCTATCTCGGTGTCGCCGACCTTCTCCCGCGGAACAAAATCAGGTGCGTTGAGCGCTGGAAATTCCTAGTACACCGGCTCACTCGCGCGCAACAGCGTTTTCTGGTTATGAACCACTTTCAATTCTACACCGCGTAGTTTCAACGCCTGAGGCATGACAAATTATTGTCTTCCCATGCCAATTTCACGATGAATCTCGTTCAGGCTCATCCCGCGGTAGGGTTGAGGCATGGTGTCACTATTTTCATGGCGCCGATGCCACAATTCGATCCGGTCAACAAAAGGCAACCGGTCCGGCCTTTCTCCCTTTAGCACAGCGGTTACCCGCTCTTTGGCTGTCATCTGCGATTTCCGTATCAGGTAGTCTAGGGCAGTTCACTTCTTTTGCGTGGCTGGTCTTCCAGCGGACCCTGACTGTAGTCATTAAACGGTCCATCCCTTTTTATCACGGCAGCCTTGACGCCTTCTTCCATAGATACTCGCACAAACTCGCGGCCTTCCGGGGTATTTCGCATGGCACCATCAAGTATGGGACCCAGCGTTTGGGTACTTTGCAAACCCATATTGTCATAGGCCTGATTGACGATGAGTTTCATTGCCATCAGCTGGGTCATCGGTATCAGTGCCAGCTTTTCGGCCAGCTCATCAACCCTCTGATCAAGCTCTTCGAGTGGATAGGAGAAGTTGATCAGTTCGATTTTGGCCGCTTCCTTGCCGCTGATCCACTCTCCGGTCAGAGCATAGTACTTGGCCTTGGCCAGGCCCAGACGATACACCCACATGCCGGTCAGGTGGCAGCCCCAGACCCTCGCATAGGGCGTGCCAATGCGCGCACAATCTGAAGCAATGACCAGGTCGGAACACAGCGCTAATTCCGAACCACCGCCGACACAGTAACCGTGAACCTTGGCGATGGTCGGTTTCAGCCCGCGCCATAACCCCATAAATTTTGGAATATAGCTTGTGTAGGAATTGGTTACCCATTGGATATCAACGCCCGGGTCGTAGTTCTCTTCTTTGATATGCTCGAAGTGGTCCAGACCTCCGGAAAAGTCGAATCCGCCGCAGAAGGTGTCACCGGCTCCCTCTAAAACAATGACCTTGATGGCATCATCGTGGTTGGCATCCATAAGGGCGTTTTCCAGTTCCTGGATCATCTCGATCCTGAGAGTGTTGAATTTCTCGGGTCGGTTGAGGGTGACAGTGGCGATGGCCTCATTTTTAGCAAATTTGATCATTTCATAGGGCATGTTGACCTCCTTTTGTAATTATCTGATCGATTGGCATTATGGGTAATATTGGAATCCGGCAGCATAGGCTGCGATTTCCCTCGGTGAGTAAAGATCCGGGCCCTAAGAACCCGGCATTGATTTCACCCCGGAGAGGGCTCTGGACATAGACCAAAGGAGTACTGGAGTATTGGAGTACTGGAGTATTGGAAAAATCACTGCCGGTCATAAAAACGCGCTAAAATGAATTGCACACCAGAGCGCAATTGATTTTGCCCAATCACTTTCACCGTGCAATTACTCATCTCGGAATGTACTCGCAAACACGTGATGGACTCCTCGGTTCGATTTTCACCCATTACTCCAGTACTCCCTTACTCCGGCTCCAAAATATCGACTGAGCCCTTGGTGGTGACCTCGCCCAGAGGACCAGGACTTTTGGGTTAGATTAATTCCGGTGTTTAGCCGTTTATCCTGGACAGCTCTTTCCGACAGGCGTTTTGCATAGTTTTAAGCAGCAAGATGGTTGTTCGGTAAATAAACTGGCCATGCTCATCGGCCTGCGATTCCACCGTGCCTTTAAGGCTTTTCAAGTCACCTATGGCTTCATCGAGCGAATGAATCTCCTTTTCGAATTCAGTGGAAATCTGTTTCTGATCAAGAAAGCGGAAGAAAAAGGACTTTGTGAAAAACGCATTCCCCATCTCCAGGGGAACCGGTGGCTCCTTTAGCTTTTCAAAAAAGTATTCCTCCCCTGATGGTGTCAATGAATAAAGATGCTTATTCGGTTTCCCGGTCTGAAAAACGACCTCTTTCTTGATGTAGCCGCCGCTTTCCAGTTTCCGCAGAGCAGGATAGATCTTGTTCAGGGTGATGCTGTAGAACATGATCAGTTTTCCTGAAATTGCCTTCAACCGGTACCCGGTTTTGGGACCCGACATTAGAAACCCCAGTATCATTAATTCAATATTCATGATAACTCTCAAAGCCGAATTTATATTTTATAATAAAATATATTTATTAAAACTATTTGTCAAGAAAATAATACAGACTTCTGATCAATTATTAAAATGAGTAGGATGACGAAAGGGAATCAAAATGATAGATTGCGTGCCATCAAATCTTGTGAAAAATTCGAAGGTATTGTAGGAATGATAGTTGTTTCCGGAAATTACTGATTCATGAAGAAAAAAAGGCCGCAAGGCATTGGAGGTCAATATGGATATGGACCATCTGCATAGTGAGACCATTGGTATTATCGGAGGCTACGATCAGAAGGCGGGAGCCAGGTACAAATCCTTTACGCCACCGCTTTGCCAAACCGTAACCTTTCCTCTGGAAAGCGCCGAGACGGCGCGGAGGATATACGATCACAGAGATCCCTACCACGATTACGTTTATACCCGCAGAAACAACCCGACCAATGACATATTTGAGCAGCGCATGGCAGCTATGGAAGGCGGCGAGGCGGCCCTGGCCACATCCTCGGGAATGGCGGCCGTATTCAGCATCGCCGGTTATTTGCTGGAGGCGGGCGCTGAGTGTGTGGTTTCAAACCGCACCTACGCCAAGACCTTTGAAGTTTTCAATCGCACGTTCACAAAATTCGGGGTGCGGGTGCGGATGGTGAACGATCCCACCAACCATGATGATTGGGCCGCCAGGGTGAACAAAAACACCCGCTTCATGTTCGTGGAGACCCCCAGCAATCCGGGACTGGTCATATCCGACATTAGCAAGCTTGCCAAGATCGGCGATGCCCATGGCGTGCCCTTGATCGTTGACAATACCCTGGCTTCGCCGATCGCCACCAAACCCCTTGAACTGGGCGCTGCCGTAGTCATTGAGTCGGTTTCCAAGTACATCTCCGGCAACGGCAGCACCCTGGGGGGAATCTTGGTCACCAAAAAGGATTGGATCGATGAGATCCGCCGCACGATCTATGTCCAATGCGGCATGACTTCGGCTCCTTTTAACAGCTGGCTCGGCATGCTGGGGCTGGAAACCTTGGGCCCCAGGATTAAACAGCATACGGAAAACGCAATGCAGGTGGCCAGATATCTGCAAGATCACCCCAAAGTGGCCACGGTCAACTACCCGGGGCTTGAAGCACATCCTCAACACGATTTGGCCAGGAAGCAGATGAGTGGACTGTATGGCGGGCTCTTGAGCTTTGTTTTGAAGCAGGATAAAAGAGAAGCGGTGTACAAATTCATAGACTCTTTGCGGGTAGTAACCCACGCCATCCACCTAAGCGCAACCCGGAGCATCATCAGCAATCCGCCAAGCACCAATTATGCCGAGCTCACGGAAGCGGAACTCGCTGCGGCCAATATACCCATGGGCCTGATCCGGTTCTCGGTGGGAATCGAGCATATCGAGGATCTGCTGAAGGATTTGGATCAGGCGTTGGACAGAATTTAGGCCCTTAACGGGATTTTTCTGACAGCATGTTGTAAGAAACTGATGGTTTCCCCGCTTACGCTTCGCTTCAGACGGGATCGTAGACAGGTGTCAGTGTTCGGGTGTCAGCCCAGCCGCCGGCCCAAAAAACGGCCAGTCAAATCTAAAAATGAAACTAATGAACGTCGAACATCGAACGCCCAACATCGAACGTCGAATATGGATGACGCTGCGCTTTGTCCTTTTTAATCAATCATAACACTGAATGTTGATCCAAAATTTTCCGAATGGTCAATCGCCTTAATCAGTTCTTAAAAATGACAGAATTCATTATTCGATGTTGGACGTTCAATGTTCGATGTTCGATGTTCAATATTTTCTGCGATACGGCTAATTGAAGTTTCAAACGAGGTTTCAGGACTTAGCACCGCTGATTACTGACACCCGAAACCTGACACCTGAAACTTAAAACCAATGAACGTTGCTATTGCTGACCCGAGGGGGACAATTTTTCCGAGCTTAGTTTTGGAAAAACCTTAGTGCCTACATATTAAAATCAAATCATGTTAACAATTCGAAATCTATAGGTTCCCATCATTTGTCTAGTAAAATTGAAAGAATCTACACATTATTAGTACAGAAAGGATTAGCAGGCCATGGGAAACAAGGAAGAATATTTTTTGACACATAAGCCGGAATTCCAATACCTTTCCGAGGAACAGAAAGAAAAGATTCACCACGCCTCACTTGAGCTGTTGGAGTATACCGGCGCCGACTTTTACTACCAGGAAGCCATCGATCTGTTGGCCGACGCCGGAGCCCGGGTGGTCAGCGACAAGCGGGTTAAGATTCCAGCCTTCCTGATCGAAGCGGCCATCCGGTCCTGTCCCAAGCACCTGACGCTGGCCAACCGCAAGGGTGAGCGAACCATGCCGCTGGCAAAGCATACATCTTATTATGGACCCGGCTCCGAAACGCCTTTTACCCTTGATGTTTATACCGGGGAAAGGCTTTAATCCCGCAAGGATGATGTGGTCAACGCCGCCAAGGTGACGGATTATCTGCCCAATATTGATTTTATCATGGCCTTTGCCCTGGCTCAGGATGTGCCGAAACGCTGCGAGGACATCCATCACTTTGCCGCCATGGTGGCCAACTGCACCAAGCCCATCCTGTTCAACAGCTGGGACCTGGACGGCATCAAGGGGATCTATGATATCTGCTGCGCGGTGGCGGGTTCTGAAGCGGCGTTCCAGGCCAACCCCTTTGCCCTGCATTATGTCGAACCCATATCGCCTTTGAAAAACCCCAAGGAATCGCTTGAAAAACTATTGTTCTCCGCCGAGCATGCCTTTCCGGTCATGTATGTTCCCGCGCCGTCCGCCGGCGGGACCGCGCCGATAACCCTGGCCGGAGCGTTTGCCCTTGCAAACGCTGAGAACCTCATGGGCCTATTGCTCACCCAACTGAAACGCAAGGGAGCCCCATTCATCTATGGCCCTGGACTCGGCATCCTGGACCCGCGCACCGGCAGTTTTCCATATGGCGCGCCGGAGATATTTCTCTGCCGGGTCATCAGGGCCGAAATGGCCAGATTCTAGGGCTTGCCCGGTTTCAGCACCGGCGGTTGCACCGATGCCAAGACCATCGATCAGCAGGCCGCCTTTGAGGTTGGCAACGGCCTGTTGCTTTCCACCTTGGCCGGGGCGACTTTTATTCACGACATTGGCTACATGGAGGCCGGGTTCACATCTTCGCTGGAACTGCTCACCATGGCCGACGAGATGATCGGACATATCAAAAGAGTGCATGCGGGCATAGCCGTCTCCCCTGAGCACCTGGCCTTGGATCTGATTCATGAAATAGGACCCGGGGGCAACTTCCTTGCCACCCCGCATACTGTTAAACATCTCAGGAATGAAATCCATATCACGGACTTTTTCGACCGCCAGACCTATCAAGCCTGGGAAGAGGCCGGACGGAAAACCATCGAGGACCGCGCCAGGGAAAAGACCCAATGGATACTCGAAAACCACGTGCCCGAGTCTTTGCCGGAGGAGGTTGTCAAGCAGGTCGACGCCATCGTAAAGGACCTGGATGATCGGCGCAAAGAGCTGTTCAAATTATAAAACATTTCAAACAGCATTCAGCGAAAAACATAGGGATCGCGTCTTCACTCTTCATATAGTTTCAAAAATGAAGACGCGATTCCTATGTTTTTTGTGAGTGCAATATATTTTGAATACCCGGATATGTTTTTCCATTACTCCACCACTCCAATACTCCAGTACTCCGGTGGCCTAAGCCAATAGCCCTTCTCAGGGGGTAACCCAAAGCCGGGCCTGCGGCGGCGTCTTGTCGGGTTGTAGCTCGCAGAGCGAAGCCTGAAGCGCAGCGAAGACGGGTCCTCAGGGCCCGGATCTTTGCTTGCTCAAGGTGTGTCAACTGACCTTGGTGCTCTTATTCGTAATTACGATAACCTATGTCAGTAATATTATTCACCGCCAGGCGCCGAGGGCGCAGAGAGTTTTTATTTGTCTTTGCGACTCTGCGGTGAGACCAAACACTTTTACCAATAGTCCTCGATTAATACTGGTATTATACAACAGAACACTTAATGCCATAATTCTCTGATTTATTATATTTCTTTTGCCAATCTGAAAAATTTTGGCTTTTTGAGATTGCACCTGCATAGCCGTAATCAAACAAACGGCAGTTGAGGCTGCAACTACAAGATCTTGGGGGTGATTAGAATAAAAAAAAAGTCTTTTAACTGGCCACACAACTTCTAATGGCACCATCTTTTGCGTCCACATTGGCGTCCACACCTGGTGCGGTGTAACGGATTGTGGCAATCTTGTTTTGGGTAAAGAAATCAATACCGTCTTTTCCCTGAACCTTGTTGGTTCCCAAGTGCGAATCCTTGATGCCGCCAAAAGGCAGATAGGGATGAGGTGCCGGGATCCCCACGTTCACACCCACCATGCCTACATTGGCTTCCTTGATGAAGTGCTCAGTATACCCAAGATTCTGTGTAAATATGCAGGCACCGTTACCGAATTCTTGTTTACGAATCAGGTCAAGTGCCGTGTTGATGCAACCCACTTTGACAACGGAGACTACGGGTCCGAAGATTTCCTCTTTGTAGATGGTCATTTCGGGTTTCACTCCGGTAAAAATGGTGGGGCCAACGTAATAACCGTTGCTAATTTCATCTGGCAATTCAGGATCACGCCCATCCATGATCAGATTGGCGCCTTCCTTGGCACCGGTTTCGATGTAATTTTCTATGCTGGCTTTGGCATTGGCTGAAATCACCGGTCCCATGTATACTTCGGGGTCCAGCGCACTGCCGTACTTAATATCCTTAGAGACGCTAATTATCCGTTCAACCAGTTCATCATGAATTTCAGGTACAGCCGCTACAATCGATCCGGCAAGGCAACGCTGTCCTGCACTGCCGTAGCAGGAGTGTAGAAAATTTTCGAGAAACACATCCCATTCCAGATCTTCCATGGCCACCAGAAAATTTTTTGCTCCTCCCAGCAACATGGAGCGCTTTCCACCTCGTCCTGAAGCCTCAGCCATCTTTTTTGCAGTGGGTGTAGAACCCACCAGACAAATGCCGCTAACATTGGGATCTTCATACCAGGGTTGAACCACCGTACGGTTACCATGAATAATATTGATGACACCTTTTGGTAATCCAACCTGATTAAAAATGTCCCCCATTTTCTGCATGAAGTATGGTGACTGGGTTGATGGCTTGAAAACGAAAGTGTTGCCGGTGCCAATGGCATAGGGAATAAACCAACCAAAAACGAGTGCCGGGAAATTAAACGGCGCCACCCCGCCAAAGACACCTAATGGCTCCTTGGTGACCCGGCCATTGATGTTGCCGGCGATATTGTCCAGAGTTTCGCCCTGCATCAACGCCGGTATGCTGTTGGCGGATTCGATGATCTGAACCACGCGCTGGACTTCACCGCGGGCTTCGCTGATGTGTTTGGCCTGATCCACGGCAATGGAAAAAGCCAGTTTTTCGGCATTGTCGATCATGGCCTGGCGGATGTCGTACAAATATGACACGCGTTTACCCACACTAGTGTTACGCCAACTTTCGAAAGCGGCTGCTGCCGATGCTACTGCCGCGGTCGAGGTTTCAGGCTTTGAAAGGGGGACGTCACCGATGGCCTCGCCAGTGGAAGGGTTATATAGCGGGACATACTCGACATCTTTTTCCTCGATCCATTCTCCGTCAATAAAATTCTTAATACGGATAAAGTCTAATTTTGTTGTCATATTTAATCCTCCTTGTATATAATCGTCTGATATATCTATACCAATATTTTCACGATGTATTCTTAAAACTTTCTAAAAACGATCTAATTAATTTCTCCTATAATTATCGAAATTTGCGCTTTGACTTCATCGGACAGAGGCTTGGGCTGATGCGATGTTATGATCTCATTCAGCTTTTCTTTTATCCGCTGTCTCATCGGTTTGCTCCCTCTTCGGCTCCAAGCCTCAAAAGCAGTTCTGTTCAGAACTGTGGGTTGCCACTGCTCCTTTCTGAAATGCTGGAAAGTGTGTTCCGAATCCAGAAAATTTCCAGCTGGGCCAACTGAATGGATGATACCAAGGGCCATGGCCTCATCATCCACAGGTACTCCTTTCATGATCCTTTTGATCATACCAATTATTTCATCCCCTAAAACAACGGATTCAAGAGAAAAACCCATCGCTGTTTCCAATCCACCGATGTGAGCAATGAGGTTTGATCCCGCGAGACAGCAACTGTAGATGCTATTCATCAATTCCAAGGCTGTTTGTATGTCGACATTCATAGAACTGCTGATAGCCGCTGGACTAAAAACCGGCAAATCGTAATAATGGGCCATCTCGGCCACAGCCATGGAAGTCATAATAGCCTCCGGGCTGCTGTACGATAAATTTCCTGTTTTCATATCCATTATTCCGGGGGTGTTTCCAATTAGGACTGGAGTTCCTGGAGATCGAAGCTGAGTGATAACAATTCCGCCCAAAGATTCTGCAATGCAGACGACCAACGTGCCAGCTATTGTTACCGGTGCGGTACCTCCCGATAATGGTGAAGAGCCGCAGCGTATAGGGATTCCTCTGTCAGTCGCCAAAAAAATTTTTTCTAAGGTATCCGAATCGAAAAAAAGAGGAGAGATAATGCTAGGATATACGCATACGAAAGGTTTTCGTCGTAACGCATCGATGCCGCCGACGATTGCGGCCGCGATATCAAGATTGTCTTTGAGAATCTTGGCATCCTCGCTGAGAACCAGCAGCGGTTTGGTGGTATTGCTAACCATTGCCTTGAATCCAAGCTGGTTTACGATCTTCTGAGGTATATTCTCGGTTGGTTTTGCAATCAGAGGAGTTGCTGAGAAATCCAAATTCGGAAGCGCGTCGAAGACCCGGCACACCGTAGCGATGTCCTCCACATACGCATCCCTTCGTTCACCGCTCAAAACGTCACGAAAGTAGATACAAGTTGTGCCTATACCAAAGTAGGATTGCCTTCCTCCAAGACGCATGCATTCTACACCTTCTCTGTCGTAAATCGTAATTTCCTTAACACACGAGGCAATGGCATCTTCTACGATCCTGCGGGGCACTTTAACGATATCTGAACCGCGGCTTACCTGACATCCGGCATCCGCCAACAGCTTCCTCGCCGGTTCGGTGGCAATTTTTATCCCTGTTTTTTCCAGGACTTCGATTGCAGCATCGTGAATGCGAACAACCTTTTCTTCAGACAGCAAACGAATAGTGGGAGCGTCTTCTTTTTTTTCGATTGATTTTCTATCGAATTTCATCTGCATCGTTGTTACCTATCTGAATAAGATGAGTAGATCAAAATTAGGTATCTCAGCGACCTGGCTCGCCTGAGATTGCCTGTTTCATTTGGTATCGCAAGAGTTTTTAGAGGATGAAATGGCTGGCACAAAAAGTACCCTTTTAGGCTAACCAAAATTCATTATCTTATTAAATGCATTGTGCAATCATGCTTATAAAGGACATAGGTCGGTTCCTTGTCGCAAGCTTTTAAGATCTAAGGGGAGAGACCGCTAGGGTTGGTTTTATGTATTCGATTCAAGCTAGGGTAGGTTTATTCTAAAAGCCACATGCTGCACCTTACTTTTTTCATGGTCGAGCCGCAAGTCCGGCGAATTCATCTTCACCCTATTCCACCAAGTGCTACGGTTATGGCCTCCCCGTTCACGCCACTGGATTCCTCGGATGCCAAGAAGGCGATCACCTCGGCCACTTCTCCAGCTGTGACTACCCGGCCCGCCGGGTAAAGCGCAGCTCTTTCTGCCCACACCTCGTCCGGGGTGATACCACGCTGCTCGGCTTCGGCTTTGGCCGAAGTCTCAGCCATTTCTGTTCGCACCCAGCCGGGCAGTACCGCGTTGGAAGTCACGTTATGCATCCCCGCATCCTGGGCAACCGAGCGCATCAGACCCACAAGACCATGTTTTGAGCTGCTGTAAGCGCTGCCGGCGTATTCGGCCACCTGTCCGGCCGTCGAACTCGTGAACACTAGCCGACCGTAACCCTGTTCAATCATGTCTTTGACAACTAGCTGTGACAGGAAATAAGGGCCATCCAGGTTGATGCGCATCGTCTCACGCCAGAGCTCCGGCTGTTGCTCCCAGATCACCCGCTCATGGGCCGAACCAATACCGTGATTGCACACCAGAATTGCTACCGGCCCCAGGCGATTTTGTGTTTCCTCCACCGCAAGTTTACAGCCTTCAGGTGTGCCAAGATCCGCCACAACGTATTCCAAGCCCAACGTTTGCAATTCTTTCTCAGTGCGCGCAACGGCCATCACCCGTGCGCCGCGTGACGACAGCAGATCAGCCGTCACACGCCCGATTCCACGCCCCGCACCCGTTACCAGCGCCACTCGTCCTTCGACTCCCGGCATACTAAACCCCCATTTCGGTGACTAATCCATGTTCCCAATGGCGTATCTTCCTGCAGTTCTGAAATTAGCCCTGTCGACTTCTGTTGCTGTCAACCTAATGAATAATTATGCAACTCTGCATTTCATGTAAGATGTAATGATATGCAAAAGGTTGTAAAATATGCTGTGTTTAAACTACATATACTTGCCATATGGAAATCGTAGTTATTTCAGATAAGACGATATCACAACATCTTCTCACATTCTTTATATGGTTTGAGGCTCATATTCAACCATTTTCCAACTTAACAATTGGTTCAAACATCAGAACCGTGCGTTGTTCATCGCATTGTATAGATTGCTCTTTCAAATTCACTAAAAATTGAATCAACATTTTTTAGGTTCGATCAACAAACCTACAATTCCCGGAAATTGTAAATATCCCATGGCTAATTCACATTCTGCCGAAATTTTCATTGCGTGCCTGAGTCGAATTTTTGAAGGTGGGTAAAAAATTAAAGATTAGCGAATGAAATATATATTCTTTCAGAATGTGGGCAAAATAGTTAGGATTAATGAATGAAATATATACTTTTCCAGAAGGATAGCCGAAGTCTAAAATTCTGCCAATATGTGGGTTACGCAGTCTAATATATAATCTTGGAGATACTGAACTAGAAGATTTTTACGCCTGCGATATAAATCGAGTATCACAACTTTTTAGAGGGGTCCAAAAGTTTGGATATATTTAGAATATCACAACGTCTCCAATATTGCAGATATCACCAAATGGCAATAAAAAATCCCAGCTCAATGCCAGGGAGATTAATGCTTTTTCGAAGGCTATTTTGTTATGATTTGCTGATGTGAGGTATAAATTTTTGTGATGATAAGTCTACTGTATTAAGTCAGAAACTCCATCAGTCTTTTGGATGCCTTGTGAATATGGTTAGTAAGCTGTTTAATGGCAACATCGATATTGCGTTTTTGACAGGCGTTGAATATTGCCAGATGTTCTTTTTGGGAAATATCCTGCGCAGATAGTCGGTCAAGATAAATGATCAGATAGCGTGTTACGTTGTTGTGAAGCGTTTCAATTGTATTCAACAATCGGGGCATTTGAGATGCCTGGTATAGTGTCGCATGAAACTCCCAATTTAGCTCACTCCATTGGGTACGGTCCTTTTCTTTTTCAAGAATCTCCAAAACACTTTTAGCCCGGATAAAATCCGCAGAACTCAAATTAGGAATCGCTCTTTCAAGAGCCTTGGTCTCCAGCGCAATGCGCATGGTGAATATTTCATCGACCTCGTTAGCGGAAAGCTCGGTTACTACTGCACCACGGTTCGGCATGAAACTGACCAACCCCTCTGCCTTCAGTTGCACCAATGCTTCACGTAATGGGATTTTGCTAACGCCTAATTCTTGAGCTATGTGATCTTGGCGAAGAGGTTGGTTAGCTTTATATCGCCCTTGCAAAATTGCGTTGCGCAAAGCATTTGCGATAAGGTCGGGTGTATTCGCAGGATTGTTCTGAAATAATGATACTTTTTTATTCATCTTATATTCTAGTGTCATCACATGTGTTTAATTTTACTTTTCGACTGCTAACACACATTTCTGGCCTTAGCCGTTTCGATAAATATAGCTATACGCGTTAATTGCAGGTACACCGCCAAGATGGGCATAGAGGACCTTCGAACCAGCCGGAAAATGATCCTTTCGGACAAGATCTATTAAACCCTGCATGGATTTTCCTTCATAGACCGGGTCTGTCATCATGCCTTCCATGCGAGCACAAAGGCGAATAGCTTCATTTGTTGCTTCTGACGGAATTCCATATGCAGGATAGGCATAGTCCTCCACCAGAACAATATCATCGGCTGTAATATCCCTTCCGAGCTCAACCAATTCAGCAGTATCCTGCGCTATAGAATGCACTTGTGCCCTGGTTTGTTCGGGTGTGGCAGAGGCGTCGATACCAATGACATTTTGAGACCGGCCATCCTTAGCAAATCCAACCAGCATCCCGGCATGTGTGGAGCCTGTTACGGTACAGACAATAATAAAGTCAAATTGGAATCCAAGATCAGCCTCCTGCTGTCGGACTTCTTCGGCGAAGCCGACATATCCAAGTCCACCATATTTATGCACAGAAGCACCGGCTGGTATGGCATATGGTTTTCCACCCCTTGCTTTCACATCTTCCAAAGCACGCTCCCAGCTCTCGCGGATGCCAATATCGAATCCTTCCTCGACGAAGTTAATCTCTGCACCCATAACTCTGCTCATCAGGATGTTCCCAACCCGGTCGTAGACAGCATCCTGGAATGGAACCCAGCTTTCCTGTACAAGGCAACACTTCATGCCTATTTTAGCGGCGACGGCCGCAACCTGACGGGTATGATTTGACTGAACACCTCCGATAGAAACCAGCGTGTCAGCTTTTGAGGCTATGGCGTCAGGGACGATATATTCGAGTTTTCGAATCTTATTGCCTCCAAAGGCCAGCCCTGAGTTACAATCCTCCCGTTTGGCATAGAGTTCGATATTGCCACCAAGACTCTCTGTTAGACGATTTAGTTTCTCAATCGGCGTTGGGCCGAACATAAGGGGATAACGTTCAAATTTGTCAAGCATTGTAAACCTCCATCACCTATTTAAGGTTAAGACTTTTTATTAAGCTTATGATTTAAATTTATTATAATAGTATACGATAAATCTAATAATATAATAGTATACGATATGTCAAAAATTTTTTTTCACATCGAGAAATGATGGATTGGGATATATTATATAAATATTATTGACGCATCTAAAACTATAGATTCCGTGCCTATATCGCAACTCCTTGACTTTCATTGATTTGTAACGCCTATCCACAAAAATCATAGAGCGAAAAAGTTGAGATTTCAAAATCAAACGGAATCAACAGTCAATTCAGAAATACGAGCATTATCGTTCAAGAATGATTATCCCAAACCTGAATATAATGTATGGAAGGCTGCTACAGGGCGAAGAAGCTTAAATTGGGCGAGAATCTTTCACGGCATCTGAAGCCCATTTTGGAAGAACAGAACTTCGATGTGCTGACCGTATCGGATGAGGATTTTTTGTCTCAAGACGATACCACAATAGGCTGAGCAGCAAAAACTGAAGTCAGGATGCTTCTTACACTTGATATTGAATTTGGTGACTTGCGGAAATATCCACCTGGAACCCACTCGGGTATCATTTTCTATTCTCTGGGATACAGAACAAGCTGTGTGCAAGTGAAAGCCGCAATCAGTTTTTGAGTTGCCGCTTCAATGGCCTTTGACTCCCAGATCTGAGTCGTCTTTCCCGCGTGCAAACATTTGGCGTAGCAAATAATTTTAATTTTACCGGACCTTTAAGATTCTTCATTGCGCACCATAATTAATTCATGGTCTTTGGTTTAGGTCCAGGTTTGCCTAATATTAAATGCCGGCCCGTTACTTTATTTTGTTGCAGAAAACCTGGTCCTCTGGGCCAGTCGTTGATCCCGTGTTCTTTACGGGGGTCAGAGACAATCGGATATGCCATAAATACTGCTGCCAACGGGAGCGGAATGATGGAAAATTGGAATATTGGAAAGCTGGGTTTAGTGGAATGGGATCTACTTTTACAAAGATGGCTCGGATTAGTTTATAAAATCAGGCCATCATCCGCTTTCGATTCCCAATATTCCATAATTCCACCGTTCCATTATTATTCCATTCGGAAGTTAAGGTAATATCCATCCCTCCGGGGTGAAGTCAAAGCCGGGCCAGCCGCGGCGTAGCGTAGCGAAGACTGGTCCTCCGGGCCCGGATCTTTACTGCGCCGGGTGCTATGCTTAGGAAGTTGCCAATGCTATATTTATGAAGAATTTCCCCTTCGAAAAGATAGGTTACGGTCGGACCGCGCCGCGCCTCATGGAGCCGCGGCGCGCAACCCGGGTCGACGGCTTATAGGTCCTGCTTGGAAGGCCTGATGATGACCTCATTGATGTCCACGTCGGCAGGCTGAGCCACCGCGAAGTGAATGGCCCGAGCCACCGCCACGGCATCGATGGCGATATCCGTGAAGGCTTTTACGCCCTCCTTCACCTCGGGCACTGCGATATGTTCGGCCAGCTCAGTCTTGATAGCGCCGGGGCTGATGTTGGTTACGCGGATGGAGCCATCGGACTCCATGCGAATGCCCTCACTGAAGGCCCGCACGGCGAACTTGGTCGCGCAGTAGACCGCCGCACCCGGGAAGACCAGGTGGCCGGCGACCGAGCTAATATTGACAAACTGGCCTCCGCCCTGGGCACGCATGAGGGGCTGGGCTGCGGCCACGCCGTTGAGCACACCCTTGAAGTTGACGTCCACCATCCAGTTCCATTCTTCGAGGCGGTTCATTTCCACGGGGGAGAGCGGCATGACGCCGGCGTTGTTGACCCATACATCGAGCCGGCCGTAGGTATCCTTGGCGGTCTGGACCGCGCGCTGCATGTCCTCGTAGGCCGTCACGTCAGCCTCAACGGCGATGGCCTGGCCCCCAGCGGCCTCGATGTCTTTGACAAGCTGGTCCAGCCGTGACTTGCGGCGGGCGACGGCGACGATTTTCGCCCCGTCGTTGGCCAGCAGGCGGGCGGTTGCCTCGCCAATGCCGCTGCTGGCTCCGGTAATGACAACTACTTTTCCTTCAATATTTTGACTCATTTTAAACCTCCTGTGTGACAGGTCTCATTCGTTTCGTGAGCGAGACCGCTTTGTGATGTGTTTGTTAAAAAATGTAAATTCTTTTTCTGCATAACAGTTTTTACAGGCAGACGATTTTTTTGTGCAACCTGTAAAGGGGTTCCAAGACGTTGGTTCTAACTTAATCTTTGTACTTTAACTCATAATTACCTACTTACTTTGCGAACAACCTAGGCACATGATTGCGCCTAGGCTGTAACCCAAATTATGCTTATCTCTTAAATGGATTTCGCATTTCTGCTACAATCAGCCATTTGCCATCTTTCGAGACCACCTCCGGGCGAAGACAGAATAGAACGGTAATGGGTTCGGGGGTGACCTTATCGGTTGAAGTATTTTAACCCGGACTAAAATACCCACGTTCCTTCGATGATCAACGGGAGACAATTAAGGGTTTAATAGTGGGTAAAAACTATATTTTTTCTGGGGTAAATCATTTGCTTCTTACCCGGTCGCCAACCAAAAAAGGAATTGTGGGTATACGGAAACTAAAACCGATGATAGGCCATCTCAGAAAACAAATGTGGGAATGAATCTGTGGACGAATCGAAGGTCTTGATGGTACCGATAATTTCACCGACCGTTCAGGTGGCTCGTTTGAGAAAAAGAGAGCCGCAAAAGAGAAGCAGCCCAAACCTGAAGCAACCTTCAAGGTGATTGGAGTTACTCTTTCGACGGCAAGGACAGGACGCATCGAAGTTTTTCTTTTTTAAATCCCACAACGACCTCCTGGTTTACTGTAATCGTTGGAAACGAACAGGCCGGATTGATACTTCTCAGCCGGCGCATGGTTTCGCTGCGTTCCTCACCGACCAAAAGGTCAATGAAAATCGTACGAAAAGCGATTTGGTGCTGCTGTAGAAATCGTTTTGCCTCTCGGCAATGACCACAGGTCTGCAAGGCATAAAGCGTTACCTGCGGCACACCGTTTGAATTTTCGAATTTCATCGGGTAACGTGTCGTTGTGTGGTCCTGAATTGCACAGCCCAGGGCGGAGCAGGCCGGCAGCGCCCCGGGCCATTTTTAGCAATGCGCCCCGCTTCTACAAAGCGTTTTTGTAAATCTGGATCACTTCGTCAAGATTGGGACACCTTGGATTGGTGAGTCCGCAGGCATCTTTCTGAGCATTTTCAGCCATGATTTGCAGATCCTCCTCCTTAACCCCCAGTTGATCAAGACCTGCCGGAATACCAATGTCGGTTGACAGTATCTGAATCGCGTCCAGTGCCTTCTCAGCGGCAGCACGCATTGACAAGCCTTCCACATTTTCACCCATAGCAACGGCAATGTCCACAAAGCGATCCATTTTGGCAATCATGTTGAAACGTTCAACATGGGGCAGAAGTATGGCATTGCAGACACCGTGGGGCAAATCATAGAAACCGCCCAATTGATGAGCCATCGCATGAACGTGCCCCAGGCTGGCATTGTTAAAGGCCATACCCGCCAGATACTGCGCATAGCACATGTTGTCGCGCGCTTCCATGTCCTGGCCATTGGCCACAGCGGCGCGTAAATTCTTGGCCACCAGCTCGATTGCTTTTAGAGCACAAGCATCGGTAACCGGGGTGGCGATAGTCGAGACGTAAGCTTCAACCGCGTGGGTTAAAGCATCCATGCCCGTGGCGGCGGTCAAGGCCGGCGGCATGCCCACCATCAGCAAAGGATCGTCGATGGCAACATTAGGCGTGACGCGCCAATCCACAATTGCCATTTTAACTTTGCGGCTGGTGTCGGTAATGATACAAAAACGTGTCATTTCGCTGGCCGTACCGGCAGTGGTATTAACCGCAATAAAGGGCGGCATGGCCGTACGTGATTGATCCACACCTTCATAGTCGCGAATGTTGCCGCCATTGGTGGCGACAATGCCGATGCCCTTGCCGCAGTCATGGGCACTGCCGCCGCCCAGCGAGACGATCAGGTCACAGCCGTTTTGTTTATACAGCTCCAGACCTTCATGTACATTGTCATCAGTGGGGTTGGGCTGAGTTTTGTCAAATACCACCGGCTCGACCTCACAATCCCGGCGGATAACTTCGACGACCTGTTCAAGAATGCCGGAATCGACGATGCCCTTGTCGGTGCAGATGTAAGGCTTTTTGCCCCCCAGCGTTCGGATCTGTTTGCCGATCTCCTTGTATGCGCCGATGCCCATCAACGTGACGGTGGGGATGTAAAATCCGTAGACTTGCTCCTGTACTGCCATGAGTGACCTCCTTAAAATTAGATGGATTGGATAAATGAGTTTTTGACATCTGCCTGCCTCTTATGGCAAATTGTAGGCCAGGTGTTAGAGGCAGGTTGTCGATAAGGCTCGATATATCTGATAATATTTTGAAATTACTTATTTAAATTTCTAAGCAGAAATTTATCATAATTTGCCTGCACAAAAATCAAAGACGATCGGTAGCCGCAAAGGCCGCAAGAAGTGGGTCAGCTTGACCCGCTTTTGAGCCGGTGGATGAGTCATAATGGCACACACCGACGGATATCAAGGAAGGTAGGATCTCCCATGGATGTTCGAAAATTCTCAGTCCCGGAAATTATACTCGGTCGGGGAAGTTTGAAATATGCCGCCTTGTGCGCCAAGCGCCTCGGCGCGCAGAAGGTCTTTTTGGTCAGCGATCCGGGATTGGAACGTGCCGGATGGGTCGAGCGGATTGTTGACATTTTAGAAGCAGAAAAGCTTGCCTGGTATTATTTCAATGAGGTGGTGGCCAATCCCCGCGATCACCAGATTAAAGAGGGGGCAACGCGTTACACCGAGGAACGATGTGATGTGGTGTTGGCGCTCGGCGGTGGCAGCCCCATGGATGCTGCCAAAGGTATCGCCATCGTCGCCAGCAACGGCGGCCGCATAAACGACTATGAAGGGGCCAACCAAATTCAACGGCCGTTGCCGCCCATGGTCTTTATGCCCTCAACAGCCGGCAGCGGCGCCGATATATCTCAGTTCGCTATTATTACCGATACCCAGCGTCAGGTTAAAATGTCAATTATCAGTCGCACGCTGGTGCCCAATATATCCATCATCGATCCGGATGTGCTAACGACCAAACCAAATGAATTGATCATTGCCGCGGCGATCGACGGATTGGCTCATGCGATTGAAGCCTACGTATCGCAAATCGCCTATTCGTTGACGGAAATGCAATCTCTCAAAGCCATTGACCTGATCATCGAGTATTTACCCAAGGCCCTTGAACGCCGTTCCATGGAAGCGCTGGAAAAGTTGAGCACGGCCAGCACCTTTGCGGCCATGGCTTTCAGCAATGCAAGCTTAGGACTCGATCATGCCCTGGCGCACTCATTGGGAGGTAAGCTTGATCTGGCCCATGGATTGATCCATCCCGTGTTACTGCCGGGCGTCATGCGCTTTAACCTGCCGGCCTGCCGGTCAAAAATGGCAGCCATCGGCGAGATTGTTCTGGGGCGTCGGCTGGAAGATGATGAACAAACCGCCCTGGCGGGAATTGAAAAGCTAACCGAATTTTTCCAGGAATTTAACATCAACACGGCATTGCACCCGATTGTCATGGATGTTGACGCCTTACCGCAAGTTTGTAAAATGGCAACGCAAGATGCCTGTCTGATTACCAACCCACGTGAAGCAACCTGGGAAGATATACTTCATATCTGCGAGGCCTCCTGGTAACTGTCATGAAAACCAAAATCGAAGATCTCATTGGCATGGGGCACACCAAGCTTGGCTTTTTCAAAGAAGTTCAGGTCAAAATCGGTGAGCTGCAGAAATCCAATCTTGAGCTGGAACGCAAACGGCGCCAGGTCCAGGCTATTTTAGACGGAATCGCCGATATCGTGGCAGTGGTCACGCCCGACTATCGCATTCGCACCATCAACAATAGTTTTTACACGGTTTATGAAAAAGCCGAACCACTAAACGCCTATTGCTACAAAATATTCAGGGAGCGCAACGATCCCTGCCCGACTTGCCCGTTGCGCGAGGCCTTGCAACTCAACCGCGTCTGCCGCCAGAATGCCATCATAACAATCAAAGGCCGTAACCGGCATTTTGCAATTACGGCATCGCCGCTAACCAATGCCGGGGGCGCGCCCGGCGACATCATTCTTGTCAAGCGCGACGTTACGCTGGAAAAAGAGTACCAGGAGAAATATTATCATGCTGAAAAAATGGCCACCATTGGGTTGCTGGCAGCCGGCGTGGCTCACGAAATCAACAATCCATTGGCGGCCATCAGGGGTTTTACCCAAGGGCTCCAACGACGTCTACCCCAGTTGGAGCAACTGGGGGAAGATAGAGCACTGACGGAGGATTACCGGGAATATCTGGACATCATCCACAAGGAGTGCCGGCGCTGTGCGGATATTGTTCAAAGTCTGCTGACCTTCAGCCCCCGCAAGGATCCTGAATTTTGCCGCGTCGATTTGAACAAGCTCGTTGACAACGTCATGCGGCTGTTGCATCACCGCTTGAAACAGCTACCGCCCAACATGATCAGTCTGGCGCTGGCGCATGACCTACCGGCAATCCAAGGAAATCCGGCCGAGTTGGAACAAGTCATTCTCAATCTGGTACTCAATGCGCTGGATGCCGTCGATGGAATCGCGGGTAAGATCGTTCTGCGGACCTGCAGCAAAGACGACGACCGGGTTATGCTGGAAGTGACGGACAATGGTCTCGGCATCGATGCGGATAATATGAACAAGCTGTTTGAACCCTTTTTCACTACCAAGCCTTTGGGACAGGGTGTTGGCATCGGACTTTCCACCTGCTACCATATCCTTCAAGCCCATGGTGGGGAAATTGCGGTTGACAGCGCGCCGGGAGAAGGCGCTGTGTTTACGGCAATCCTGCCGCAATATTCTCATTCGAAAACGACCCGATGACACCCGCAATTGAAACCATTCATATATTAGTCGTTGATGATGAGGAATCCATACGCCGTTTGGCTGAAAAGGAACTCTCTTCGGAGCGCCGCCTCATCACCACCGCCGACAACGCGCAGAAAGCCCTCAAGGTCTTTAAACGTCAAGCCTTTGACGTTGTCTTGTTGGATATGCGATTGCCCGATGGTGATGGTCTTGACTTGCTGACGCGATTTCAGGAGTTTGCGCCTGAAATCCAGGTGGTAATCATCACCGCTTTTGCCGATGTAGATAATGCGGTCCAGGCTATGAAACTGGGTGCCTATGACTACATTACCAAACCGTTCGATCTCGATCGCCTCGAAATGGTCATTGAGAAAGCCTTTCAGCGGGCTTCTTTGCAGCGCGAAAACCGTCTGTTGCGCCACAAACAGGCCGAAGAACGCCCCATAAAGCTGGTCGGGCAGTCAAAAAAAATGGATCAGCTGCGCTACCTGATTCGTAAGGTAGCCCCTACCAAGGTTCCGGTGCTGTTGACAGGTGAAAGCGGCACCGGGAAAACTGTTGTCGCTCGCTCGATTCATGATTTGAGTCCACGCTGTCAAACCCCGATAGTTACCAAAAACTGTGCCACCCTCCACAAAGATCTCGTTCGCAGCGAACTTTTCGGCCATCGTAAAGGAGCCTTCACCGGTGCTGATCAATCCCGTGAAGGACTGCTCACTTTCGCACACAAGGGCACGCTCTTTCTGGATGAAATTGGAGAACTCTCTGTGGAAGTTCAAGGGGCGTTGCTTCGCGTTCTGGAAACTCAGACCTTTCGTCGGGTCGGGGACAAAGACGAACAGCAAGTGGATGTCCGTTTCATCTTTGCCACCAATAAAGACCTGCGGGCCGAAGTCGAAGACGGTCGTTTCAGTGATGCCTTATACCACCGTTTGAACGTTTTCAATATTCCTCTACCGTCGCTCAGGGAGCGACGAGAAGACATTCCTGCCCTGGTGGAATATTTTCTGGGACCTCCGGGCACAAGCGAGAGCCGACCGCGGATCGCCCAACGGGCCATGCATTGTCTGTTGTCCTACAACTGGCCCGGAAATGTGAGAGAGCTTCAGAACGTGTTGGAACGTGGTATGATTCTGTCCGAACAAAATCTGATAACCGAAAAAGCGCTACCCCTTGACCTGGTGGTCACCCTGGATCAGAGATCTTCAGACCACCCTTTCCAGACGTTGCAAGAAATCGAGCGCGAGCAAATTTTAAAGGTGCTTGACTATGCAAACGGTCACAAAACCAGAGCAGCTAAAATACTGGGGATCGGGCGCAAGACCCTTTATCGTAAGATTCAGGAATTGAACTTGGAGCCTTAGTCGATTTTACTTCTCCAGCCATTTTGGAGCTGAATTGTAGATTTCGGCTAAAATCTGAACCATGATATTTCAGGTTCCCTGTACAAATCTAAAACCACCGGGCATTGTAGGTTTCCCCTGACCAATCCACAAAAATGGTTAAGTTTTAGTTTTCGTGCCTTAATCAAATCAGGACAATAAACCGATATCATTACATATTAGCTCCGCTAATCAAACAAAAGCCGCACTCAAGATATGGTATGCGGCTTTTTTTCTGGATGGAATCTTCGAAACTATACTGAGATGCTCGAATTATCGCGCCAAAACAGGTTTGTCTGTTCTTCGCAGCAATTTCCAGCATCCAAACCAGAGGCGGATGTGTCACATATCGCAGGTTTCTGAAAGGTATGATATTTTTGCTTATTAAATGGGCATTTCAGAAAAAATCAGGGTGAAAACGTCTCCTGTCTCGCTCTATCACAGACAGACATCTAATATTACCAAAAACCGGTGCTTGATTGTTATGATTACTCGATATATGCTTAAATTTGATGGTATTTAAGTATCATGCAAGTATTGTTGAATTAAAGAAACGGTGATCAAATGGTATTCGCAGTAGGTACACACAGCTGTAAACGCTAGCGAATAGTGTAACGCCACTGTTGGCAAAATAATTGTCTTCGTATTTTTCATGCCTTAGAATATCGGTAGTTTTCTTCTCTTACAAAATGACACCCAAATGCAAAAAACTGGCACGG